>TARA_R110001599_G_scaffold68249_2_pt1 | contig 12839 bp, 8 predicted proteins | sample TARA_R110001599 | Tara Oceans TARA_R110001599 (sample SAMEA4398360) | marine metagenome | biome: Polar Biome; feature: [MES] marine water layer (ENVO:01000295) within the mesopelagic zone...; material: water (ENVO:00002006), including particulate matter (ENVO:01000060) such as...... | reverse complement strand
TTGTAGTTGTGTAAAACTTCGTTTGCTGATAAGGCGCGGTTGTAGATATGAACAGGGCCTATATTTCCTTTAAAAAAGTTTGTTGTGTATGTATATTTACCTATTGCCATATTAGCTGTACTTGGTAAATAGGAATGATTATCTGTTCCAATAAGTGAACCATTTAAGTAAGATTTATTTGTAGTACCATCATAAGTCATTAATGCATGGTTCCAATTAGTTGTATCACTAAAACCCGTAGATACTCTTGCTTGTCCCGCATTATAAACATCCCAATATAAACCGTTGCTTTCAATTTTAATTACAAAACCTTTTGAACTTCCTCCAGAACCTGTTCTTGTACTAATAATATACTCTAGAGAAGTTTCGCCAGCTTTAAACCAAACTGAAATAGTAAAAGATGTGTCTGAAAAAGTGCGATTTGAATCTACAAAATCATCTACTCCATCAAATATAAAACTTGTAATATCTTGAATGTTGAACATTTCTGTTGTAGTAAGACTTCCATTTATATTACCTATGGTGTCAGTAGTAGTAGTACCAGTTCTGGGATAACATGCCCTATTAGCAGGATCCATATTGAATACTAGTCCATCCGCTATAATAGCTGTTGTTATTGACCCGTATTTCATAATCCAAACCTCCCTTTTAATGCGTTGTAGTTGTGTAGGACTTCTGTTGATGATAAGGCGCGGTTATACATCTGAATATTTGCTAATTTACCATTAAGATATTGAGAAGCCCCAGAATTATTTAAAGCTCCTATATATACTTGTGTAGTATTAGTACCAGACCAATTAGAAGTAAATGTTCCTTTTTGTAAGGCATTTATATATAAAGTATTAGTAGTCCCAGATCTTGTATAACAAAAATTAGACCATTCTCCAGTACTAAGTCCGTGAGCTATAGAATCAAAAGTATAAGAATCTCCTATTCCAGCCTTCATATATGTGCTATCTTGTGTACCAAAATAAAATCTTTCATTCCCATAATGTCTACCTATAGGAATATTACCACTACCAAAACCATCAAAATTTACCCAAAATAAAACAGTAAATGCTGTTTGATAATCATTAGCATTAATATTAGTTGTCATGTAATCATCTGTACCATCGAAATCAAAAACACCATTATTAGAAGAATCAAAACTTGTATTTTGTTCAAATGATGCAGAAACATTAAGTGATATAACATCAGTAGCAATATTCCCAGTTTTAGGATAACTTGCCCTATTTGCAGCATCCATATTGAATATTAATCCATCTGCTATTATCTCCGTTGTTATGCTACCTACTCTTCCACTCATTCGAATCTTGATTTTAATGCGTTGTAGTTGTGTAACACTTCGTTTGCTGATAAGGCGCGGTTGTAAACCCGTACAGGGCCTATATCTCCATTAAAAAAATGTGTACCAGTTCTATATTTACCCATTGTCAAATTAGTTGAGCTCGGATCGTAGTTATGGTTATCAGTTCCAATGAGTGAACCATTTAAATACGCTGCCATATTATTAGTACTACCATCGTAAGCTATTAATGCATGGTACCAATTAGTTGTATCAGTAAAACTTATAGATACTCTTGCTTGACCAGCATCATAAACATCCCAATATAATGAGTTACTCTCAATTTTAATTATAAAACCATTTGATGAACCTCCATTGCCTTCTCTTGTGCTAACAATAGGTTGTATAGCATCCAACACACCAGCAAATTTAAACCAAGCTGAAATAGTAAAAGAAGGGTCTGAAAAAGTACGATTTGCATTTAAAAACTCATCAACTCCATCAAATGTAAAAGTATTTGAGTTAGATTGAACGTTAAATATTTCTGCTGTGGAAAGGGTTCCATTTATATTTCCTATAGTATCTTTAACCGTAGTACCAGTTCTAGGATAACTTGCTCTATTAGCAGGATCTATACTATACACTAGCCCATCCGCTATGATTGGGGTTAATATGGAACCTCTTCTAATTCCCATAACTTTATATTGACCTTATTATAGTCTTAATATTGTAACCTGCTCTTGTAGCATGTGATGCTATTTGAGCTTGGCTTTGTGAAATGTGTACTATTACATTGAAATCTGTTGTGTCTCCTATATCTGTGGTTGTTGTTTCTGTGAAACTAATGTTTGAACCATTCCATACTGACATTATGCTTCCTGCACGTGCATCTGAACCGGATTGTACCGTGTAATCAAAGAATGCACCGCCATAAGAACTAGTACTTAATCCGAATATGGATTGTGTTGTAGCTGCAGTTGTAGAGCTGATTACCGCAGTAGTATATAGAGATTGTGGTGATTTTCCTATGTAAACTTCTCCTGAAGCTGATGCTTCTAGTACTGGAAGACCTGATCTATCGTTTGCTGTAAATATAGTTCCGTCTAAATCATCGTCTACTGAAAATAATGTACCTTCTGATCCTATTACTTCAAATACTGTTGAACCTGATTTTTCTATTGTGAAAGATGATCCTGATAGTGTTGATGAACCCGTTGCTTCAATTTCAAAATTAGGACTAGCATCAGTCATGTAAATACCAAAGGTATTTGCTTTAGTAGGGGAAACTGCTACGCCTGCAGTATTTAATACAATTCCTTTAACTCCTTCGCCATGTGCATAACGGCCTATATTTATGCCTTTTGAATCAGCTGTATCTCCTGCATCAGAGCCAATTGAAATATCTCCATCGTTATTAGTTTGTGCTGTTGCACCTATAGCAACTGAGTGGTCAATATTGCCATTTGTAACTGCTTGTACTCCTATTATAACATTAGCATGGCCTGGGTTACTAACTCCTGCTTGATACCCTATTATAGTATTATAATAATCTCCATCATCTGCTATATCATTACCTATAATAGTATTGGTTGCGTTATTTGCAAATGCTGTACTACCTCCATCATAAAAACCTAAATGATAAAAATAACCACCATTATCTATTTTAAGAGATGAAATAGAAGGAGATGAACCAAATACCTTTAATTCACCTGAAAGTTGTGTGGAACCTGTAATGTGAGCACTACCTGTAAATGGAAATGGATCTGATGCTGGTAAATTTGTTAAATTTGAACCATCACCTTTAAATGTTGTTGCTTCAACATGAACTAATGAAGAAGTAGTACCTAATGTTAAAGTAGTATCCCCATCATTTGTTTTAATTTCAGCTTCACTTGAAACACTTTTTACTGAAAATCCTCCAGTTGATCCTGACATTATTAAAGAACCATCTGTAAGGGCCATATTGGAGGAATTACCTGTAAAATCACCTCCTACTTGTAATCCATATTTTAAATAGTTGTTATGTACATTGTTAGCATTTACAAATCCTGGACCCCCGAAATTAACTACTCTATTTCCATTAACAGAAGTAATACCTACTGAAGGTGCAGAATTGTTATTACTATTCATTATGCCCTGTAATGTTATAGAGCCAGAACCTGCAAAAGTTCCTTTTTTATTTAGTTGTAAAATACTATAAGGTACTCCACTATAACCATCATGTGCTATTTTAACATATGAATCTGGAGATGCTACTGATGGAGAAATTGAACTAGTTACACCAAAATAAGTTCCATACCCTGAACTAAGTCCACCTGGAGGAGAAAATGCTTGAAAATGTTCTTGAATACTTACAACTCTAGTTTCAGTAGAATTATATAATTCAAGCAAGCCATCATTTATAGAATGTCCTATATGAACTGTTTTTTGACCCGCAGAATTTTTTAATGTTATTGTTGGGTTTTGTGCACCACTATAAGCTTCCGTGGAAAATTCTATATTAGCTGGGGAAGAAGTTAATGGTTTAAATATAGTAGAACCTGAAACTATTAAACCTTGATCTGTACTATTACCTGCTGTTGTTACTTGTTGTAATGTTGGTGTAGTAGTATTTAAATTTGTTAAATTTGAACCATCACCTTGGAATGAACCTGAGAAATTTGGTGCTGATGCTGTGTTGTAGAATATTACGTCTCCTGTTGTTAAAGAACCTGATATAATATGTAAATCAGCGTGGCCTATTCTTATTTGGTGGCTTGGATTATCTGCTGCTAAACTACCAGATCCTATTATAATATTTTTTGTACCTGATGTAAGTGATGCTGCAGAATTATGTCCTATTGCAATGTTATCTGTTGCTGTATTACTTGAACCTGCAACATCTAATAATCTTAAAGCTGAAGTTCCTATAGCTATATTATTTCCAGAAGTGTCTGAATTATATAAAGCTTCATGTCCTATTCCAATATTATTACTTCCTTCTTGAATTAAAGCCCCTGCACTTGCACCTAAAAATACATTACTATCACCAGAAGTAATATTATCACCTGCTCCATAACCTAAAAAAGTATTAAAATTTCCTCCATTTATAAGGGCTGCACCCCCAGCAGTTGTACCTACAAATGTATTATAACCACCAACATATAATCTATTTCCAGCCTTGTAACCAACTAAAGTATTGTAATTTACACCTGCTCCAGCTGAGGTTCCTGTTAAGTTACCTATAAAAGTATTTTGTTTTGAAATAGTTAAACTTTTTCCAGAGCCTGATCCTATTAAAATATTTTCTCCAAATGCACTAGTACCATTCCAGTCCATAGAAGTACCACCTGCTCCTGGGCCCATTACAGTATTTGTTACATCTGCCTGTTTTTGAATACCTACAGATATTAATGATCCTGTTATTGTTAATGAACCTGTTATTGAAACATCTCCTGTAGCACTTGCACCTGCTGTTACTACTTGTGCTAATGTTGGTGTTGTAGCTGTTACTCCTGTTAAATTTGAACCATCACCTTGAAATGAACCTGAGAAATTTGCAAATGAAGCAGTAGCTGTAGTAACACCAGATGTTAAATTACCTCTGTTTACAAATACTTCATTTGAAGATGATACTTGGAATAATGGTAAACCTGAAATATTGTTTACTTCCATTAAAACACCATCTAATCCATCTTGTACTGAAAATAGTGGACCTGCTGATCCTTCTACTTCAAATATACCTGATTGGCTTACTGAACCTGATCCTAATAATCTTAAGGCTGTTGAATCTGTGTCTCCTGCTGTGTAGGATTGAGATACTATTAATGATCCCGAAATTTGAGCATCTCCTGTAAATGGAAATGGAGTTGTAGATATACCAGATAATTGAGAACCATCTCCTATATATGTACCAAATGATGCTGTTGATGTTGCACTACCTGATACATTACCCGATGCAGTTATATTATTTAATATGGCATCACTACCTGATACAATGACTTTTTTCCAATTCGGCATACTACTTTTTATTGTGGTTGGTTACTCTATATGAGCCCACTTCCCTAGGGCCAACAATTCCTGTATAAATATTAATAAGATAATTACTTATTATGATTTTTTAGTAGGGTTTTGTTCTATTTTATTATCTCGAAGTTCGGGTGGACCTAATTTAAGTTCTTCTTCTCTTTTTAATTCTTCTTCTTTTATTTTTTCTAATTCTTTATTTAATTTAATTTGAATAGAATAAATATAGGCAGCATCACTTCCTTTTATTTGTAAACCATTTAAAGCTGCTAATAAAACATTAATTTCACTTTTATCAAACATTATTTTTCTAATTTAGTATATTGATTTTGTAATTTTATAACTAAGTTATAAATTATTTCTACATCACCTCCTTTAAAGGGAGAACTTTTAATTAGATTTAATATAAGTGCAATTTCATTAATATCCAAACTATTTTTAGAAGAAAGTTTTGGATTATTTATTATTGTTTTTTCTGATTTATTTATGTAATTTCTTAATCCCATAACTGTTGATTTTAAAAAGGGCTGACTAATTAAAGACAGCCCTTGTATTATTTTATTATTGTTTTATTTTTATGATCCGTAAATCCATATTTCATTTTCACTACTTCCTATAAAAATATTACCTTTTTTAGCATATGTTCCTGTTGGTACTGTATCATCACTTCCTACTACTACATTTGACATAAATGCTGCTGGAGTATAAGCTGAAGCTGTTGGGTTGAAATCTAAATCAACTCCCCATCTTCCTGTAGATAATCCATCAAATGCAAATACTGCACCTTTTCCACCATCTACATTACTTTGTTCTATTACAATACCACCATCGGCTGCACCTGCTGAACCTGAAGCTAATCCGATAAATCTATCTTTAACTAATAAGTTTTCAGTACTTTCAAAAGATGCTGTACCTTGTACAGTTAAATCACCTGCTATCACTGTATCTCCAGTAACATTAAGAGCTGCTGCTGATGTAGTACCTGTTAAAGATGAGTTAGCTAATATTGTAGCTGTTGAATCTTGATTTGCGGTTGCACCTGCTGCTGCTCCAGCTTTAATTGTTGCTACTGCAGTACCATCAACAGTTCCTGTTAAGTTTCCTGCTAAAATAGTTGCATTTGAATCTTGGTTTGCAGTTGCACCTGCTGCTGCTCCAGCAGTTACTGTTGCTACAGCAACACCGTTTACTTGTCCTGTTAAGTTTCCTCCTAAAATAGTTGCATTTGAATCTTGGTTTGCAGTTGCACCTGCTGCTGCTCCAGCTTTAATTGTTGCTACGGCAGTACCATCAACTTGTCCTGTTAAGTTTCCACCTAAGATAGTAGCTGTTGAATCTTGATTTGCGGTTGCACCTGCTGCTGCTCCAGCAGTTACTGTTGCTGCTGCTACACCATTAACATTACCAGTAACGTCACCAGTAAGATCACCTGATAGTATAGTAGCTGTTGAATCTTGGTTTGCAGTTGCACCTGCTGCTGCTCCAGCTTTAATTGTTGCTACGGCAGTACCATCAACTTGTCCTGTTAAGTTTCCACCTAAGATAGTAGCTGTTGAATCTTGATTTGCAGTTGCACCTGCTGCTGCTCCAGTTGATATTGCTGTTGTTACACTAACTTCTGGTGTTGATGAAGCTCCATCAGTAACTACAATACCAGTTCCAGCGTCAATACCTGTAATATCACCTGTTGAAGCATCTGCAAGTTCAAATGCTGTTTTAGCTCCATTTAATGCTAATACTTGTCCTGCTGTTCCCGCTGTTAAAGCTGCTTGTAAAAGACCAGTACCACCTGAGCCTCCTACTAATGCCGTATCTAATGTCAACGCAGATAATTCTGCTGATGAACCGGAGACGACGACTTTTTTCCATTCTGCCATAATTGTAAATTTTAATTATTGTTTTTTATTTGTTTTTATTTGTAAAGTGTTGTACTCCGTACAACATTAGTTTTATTTTAAACTTAATAGTTTAATTTGTTTGAATATAAATACGTAACCTATTCTACTCCTACATAAAAAGCTGAAGAAGAATAAAAGAATCCTCCTGCAACAGGTGGTGGAGTATGTTGAAGATCTCCAAATACTATAGCTCCCGAAGAGCTAACTCGAATTAAATCAACACTACCACTTTTTATTAAGAATATGTTATCAGTTGAGCCTGTAATTTGTAGACTTCCACTTAATGTAGTTAATCCAGTTGTTTTTTCAAATATGAATCTAGGATCTCCTCCAAAACTACCACCGTCATTAAATTGAATTTCTCCTGATGAACCTCCTGGGGTTCCTCCTCCTCCTGAACCAGGATAAGAAAAGGTATCAAAACTATAAGTTGAAAAAGGTGGATTCCCTCTTACAACTGTAATATACAATTCTTGTGAAGAACTAATATAAAATACTTGACCATCTGATAAATTACTTTTTAAGGCTGTACTACCTGTAAAAGCATTCATATCAGATACAGTATCAACAGTTTGCCATGACCCCTGTATATTACCTACTTGGGAAAGTTTACCTCCTGTTGTTACTGCTATATTTGTTCCTATATTAAGTGCCATTCTTTTATATTACTGTTGTGAAGCAGGTGCTGAACCACTTGCTGACATTAAAAAATAATCTAAATTACTATTACTTTCTCCAGGGAGGAAAATTGTTCCAAATCTTGTTTCTGTTCCATTTGGATATTGATTGCCTCCTATAAAGTCAAAATATCTTACTGCTGATGTTCTTGGATTATCATTTACTCCTGTTCCAGGAGAATCTCCAAACATTAAATATCTTCCACTGGTAGAATCTCCTAAAGTAACTCCCATACTTTCAGGTTGTAAAAAGTTGTTACTTCCTGAAGGGAACACTATAATTAATCCTGTAAATCCTTGTTGACCTACAGTTTGATTAACACCATCAAGAAATAAACTGGTTCTACTTGCAGTTATAGCAGATCCACTTGCAATTAAAAAACTAAATTCAGCACTAACTCCTGTTAGTCCAGATGATGTTATAACAGAATCTCCTAAATTTCCATTAGCTATGTCATAAAATGGAAGATTAAGATCAAGTGTACCATCATCATTAGCATCTCCATAAGAAGATAGACAAGAAGATATATCAGTAGCATAAGCTCCTACTTCAGGTAAATATGCATACCAAAATATAGGAACAGCATCAATACTTAAAGTTTGGTTAGAATATGTTTGAGTTGATCCAAAATTATCAGTAACTACAGCATTATAGGTAAAATTAGCTGCTGCATTTTCATTTCCGGCTAATCTAATTTCGTATGAAGAAGAATTAGCATTTGTAGGGAATGCAACTAATGAAGCTGCATCTGTACCTGTTAATGATAAATTAAATGGTGTATCTCCTTCAGTATCTGAAATTGAAACATCTGCTAGTTTAGTTCCAGCATTTTGAGGGGCTTCTAAAGTTGGAGAGTCTGGTGTAATAGTTGCACTTGGAGCTGTATTTTCTGCTATATTAACTGTTATAGTTGTAGGACCACCTGCATTACCATATTGGTCTAACCATGTAATATTTGAGGTAATTGTTCCAGGGAAAGTGTTGGATGAACCACTAACATTTTCTCCTGCTGTTAAATTTCCATTACTTGCTACTGCTATTGCTGCATTTGAGGATGCGAATGAAGAAACAGCTGCACTATTATATGTAGGGGAATATGTTACTCCTAAATCTCCTTGTGTACCTGTTCTACCATTTGAATTTGTTACAATATTAGCTCCATTTAATGCGGATTCTATTATATAAAAAGTACCATTTGTAGTTAAAGTTCCAGTTGGTGCTTGTGCTATTGTAAATTCATCTTTTAATTCACCCGCTCTAAATCCTTTATCATTAAATATACTAGCTGTGTATCCATAAGTTCCAGCTGCTAAATTAGATGTTGGACGTACATAATAACTATCTGCTCCACCATTTTGAACTGCTTCTAAAGCTTGTCCTGCATTTGGTGTAAAAGTCCATGTTGAATGATCTATTGTAAATGATTGAGGATCTGTAATTGATACTAATACTAAATTATTACTTCCTCTAGCACCATTAGTATTTAAATTAGATGTTTGATCTGAAGGTGTTAATACTGGGGCAGCCATTAATTCTACATCTACAACTTTATCTAAATATTGTATTGTAGTATCAAAATTATCTTGAGATGCTGTTATTTGTAATGTTATAGTATCTCCTCCTACTGTAGCAGATCCACTTAAATTAGATTTTAATTGTAATGTTGTAGATGATGCTGTTATATTTGTAGCTTCTATTAAATCTGGGGTAGATGTTATACTCCATCTTTGTACTGAACTATTAGCTGCTAATAATATTGTATTACTTCCTCCTAATCCAGTTGAAGCTTGATTAACTTTATCTCCTGTAGTAGCTGTTTCTATTATATTAGCAACTGAAGATATAGAAATAGTATTTGCAACATGATTTGCTATTGGGATAGTAATATCTGCAGATGCTGAAACGGGGTTGAAGTTATCTCTTACTGTTGTAGTGTAAACATATCTATCTGCTATATCTACATTTAAAAATTGTCCTGATTTTCTTGTAACTTGGCCCGTACTAGGATTTATTGAAAATGGATCTGAAGATGGATTTTGTAATGAAGCTCCTCCTAATGAAGATGTTAAATTAACACTAGGATTGCTATTTAAAAATGCACTTTTTAATATGAATTGAGAATATGTTATAGTATTTCCTTCAGTATCACTAGCAGCTACTGTACCAGCAGAAACACCTGTGTTACTTTTTTCATTTACCCCTGTAAGAGTTTGAGGGTTGATTGTAGGTGCTACATTATTAGTTACATTAATTCTAACTGGTAAATATGTTATTGAAGATGGATCATCTCCACTTTCATAATGCTCATCACTAGCTGTTAATACAAAACTATAAGTTGGATATAAATCAAAATCTAATGAAGATGTAATTTGATCTAATCTTACATATCCACTTTGTAAAGTTAAAGCAAATGCTGTAGTAAAATGCGTTGAAAATGAACCTGATCCTATTGTTAAGGTATCTCCTTCTGTATCTCTAAAATAATATCTATCTTTATCATTACCTATTGTAGAATCTTCAGCTATAGATTCTGTAACATTTGTTGCTGAAGAGCCATTTAAAGTTGTACTCCATATAGGGGCTGTGTTAGGTGTAATCCTAATATAATATGTTAGTGAACCTGATTCATTGAATGTATCTGTTGCTGTTACTGGGAATGGTGCTTTTAATATTCCCCCATCATTGTAAGTATTCATTGATGAAGTTGATTTAGTATTTAATGTAACTACACCTGTACTACTATTAATTCTAAAGAAATCATCTGTGTAAGTACTAGAAGTGCCAAATGTAATAGCTTGGCCTTCAGCATCTGTTGCTGTTATAGTACCTATTGTTGATCCACTAGCTACAAATTCTCCTACTACAATATTTTGAGCATCTAAAACAGGACCGTCATTTGTAAAATATACTTTATTAATAAAATCAGCTAAACCATTTGCTCCAAAGTTAACATTTCTAATATTTAAAGGTTGGTTTTGATTTGATACTGATCTATTACCATTAAAGGGTATAAAATTTGCAATAGATGCGGTACCTACAGTCATCGATGATGTCTGTGAATTTGTTATAAATGAACCTGTATCTATAGATGTTCCTGAACCTGTATTTACCGTTATATCAAATGTGTCTCCATTACCTTTTGTAAATGTAATAGTATTATTAGATACAGAAGCCGTATCTAAAGAAGAAGCTGTTATTGAACTTTGTACAAACCCTAATTCTGTTATTTGAGCTGAACCTGAAACTGTTCCTGATGGTAGAGGTTCTCCTGAACCTGTGTCTACTGTTAATGAAAATGTAGTATTATCTCCTTTAGTAAATGTGATTATATTACTAGATACAGAAGCTGTTAGTACATTATCTAAAGATTTAGAAGCTGTATCTGCAAAATTTGCATGGGATGATGATATTTCTTTTATTATTTCATGAGATGATGAAACTGCATATGAAGCACTTACTGCAAATGATGAAAATGAACTTGAAATTGCATTTAAAACATATGAGGCAGTTTGAGCTGATAATACAGACATTGAAGATGTCTGGGAGTTTGTTATAAAGGATGCTGTAGCAGAACTTGTTACAAACCCTAATTCTGAAATTTGGATTGAACTAGATATTACTCCTGAAGGTAAACTTGAACCTGTATCTACTGTCATGGTAAAACTAGTACCATCTCCTTTAGTAAATGTTAAAACATTACCTGAAACTGAACCTGTTGTAAGTAAAGATCCTGTATTTGTGCTCCCACCCCCACCGGAACCTGTAGCTACAGTTACATCAAAAGTAGATAAATCTCCAAAAGTAAAGGTTAATACATTTTCATTAGCTGAAGCTGTTATTAAAGCTGTTGCATTACTAGCTGATGCTGCTAAGGGTAAAGTAAATGAAACACCATTTGCTCTAGTAAATACTATATCTCCTACCCCACCTGAAGCTGTGGTAATTGCATCTGGCATTACGTTACCAAATGCATTTACAGATACGCTATCTAAAAATCTTGTTTTTTGTGCCATAGAACATCCCCTCTTGTTACTTATAAATACATTAATAAAAATTAAATATTATTATCTTTTAAATTTATTCTTGTATTTTCTCCATCAATATTTGTTCGAGTTCTCCCATCATCTGTTATTTGTGGATTTGCTTCAAATCTATTAGGGGGAGCATCAGTTTCCATTGAAAATATTATTTTTGATTTATCATTATACTTTTTAACAGAACTTAAATCTTTTTGAATAATGTCAGGGACTATATACCCATACATTTTTAATGTAAATGTTCCCCTTACTAATCTTTCTTGACTTTGAACTAATTCAGTTACTGTAGTAAAATTATCTATCCTAGCCATGAATTTAAACCTTTCGGGGTCTCCCCAATAAGAATCAGAAGCATAGTTTATTGCTTCTATTATTTTGTTAAGTTGTTCTACATAATATGTTTGTATAATACAACTATAAGTTAAGTTAACATAATCAGGAACTACATTAGCTATAAATTGTTTAGTAGGAACTCTATTATTAAGTGTATTAAAATTACTGTAGAAGTTTTTACTATTATATGATTTTTGCCAAGATGTATATAAATTAGGCATGTTAGCGTCTAGCTTATTTGCTAATTTTCTGTTTTTTTCTAAACCATCTCTTTTAAACATTATTATAGGCATCATTATAGCTCCCTTTTTATCTCTATAATATGCATCTTTTTGAATTGATTTCCATCTTTCAGGTGAACCATATATTATAGGAACAGGAACTCTTTCATTATTTTGTATTACTGAGGGTTGTATAACATTGTTAAAATAGTACATTATGGATTCATCAATATCTTTTATACCAACCGAAAAGGGTTTAACTGTATCATCCTTAAATGACATTTTTTCAGACCTATTAAAGGGTAAGTTTGCTTGATTAACAGGAGGGTATTGAGAAGTTTCATTAGCATCATTAGGGTTGCCATATTCTGCAGAATAAGGT
>TARA_R110001599_G_scaffold350116_1_pt1 | contig 12842 bp, 9 predicted proteins | sample TARA_R110001599 | Tara Oceans TARA_R110001599 (sample SAMEA4398360) | marine metagenome | biome: Polar Biome; feature: [MES] marine water layer (ENVO:01000295) within the mesopelagic zone...; material: water (ENVO:00002006), including particulate matter (ENVO:01000060) such as...... | reverse complement strand
GGAAAGTGATCTTTTCTGTGCATGATCTGCATTTGCTCAAGTACTTCTTCAACGCGTTTCTTACGATCAGCCGCTGGGTACTTTAAGTAGATCAAAGGAAGTTCTACATTTTCAAATACTGTTAACTCATCAATAAGGTTAAAGCTCTGGAAAACGAAACCGATGTTTCTTTTTCTCAATTCTGCTCTTTGTCTTTCAGAGTAGTTAGAAACCTCTTCGTCATAGAAATAAAATTCTCCTTCAGAAGGGTTATCTAAAAGACCAATAATGTTCAAAAGTGTGGACTTACCACAACCAGAAGGGCCCATTACGGCTACAAATTCGCCTTCTTTGATTTCAAGGTTTACATTACCCAATGCTGTAGTTTCTACCTCATCAGTATAATAGAACTTTTTAAGACCTTTAGTGGTAATAAGATTCTTACTGTTTTCCATTTTAATAAAAGTTAAAGGTTGTTGTGAATTAATTTATACTATTTTTTTATTACTAGCTTGTCTTTGTCTTCATAACCATCATAAGATGAGGTAATTACTTGCTCCCCAGGCTTCAACCCTTCCAGCACCTCATATTGCCTTGTGTTTTGGTTACCAATGCTGATTTTTCTTCTCTCTGCAAATTCTCCTGAGGCATCTACTACAAAGATCCAGTTACCTCCAGTAGTTTGGAAGAACGCTCCACGAGGAATCATAATTGCTTGACGCTCCTCGCTCAGCTGAAGTTTAATAGGCACTGTCTGCCCTCTTCTGATATTCTCTGGCGCTTCGCCTTCAAACATCATTTCTACATTAAATTGACCACTATTAATTTCTGGGAAAATTTTACGAATTACTAAACCATAGTTTGAGCCTCCAAAATCAAAGTTGCCTCTGAGCCCCAAATACACCCTGTCTAAATAATGCTGATCTACACGAGCTACGATTTTAAATCCATTCAAATCATCGATTTGAGCAATGGTTACGCCAGGGCTAACATTTTGTCCTACTTCGAAATTCACAGTGGAAAGTAATCCGGAAATTCTCGCTTTAACCCACAAATTACTCAAGTTACCTCGAACAATCTCTAAACTCTCTTGAGTTGTTGCCAGTCTCTCTAAGTTTTGCTTAGTACTAGTTACGGCATTTATTGAATCAAATTTCATTGATTCAATTTCATTGACTCTTCTGGCTTCTAGCTTATCATATGCTCTTTTAGAATCTAGGTACTCCTTCTCTGAAATAACCTTGTCCTCCCAAAGCTGCTTATTTCTTGTATAGGCATCTTTTGCTTGTTCAATGTCAAAATCAAGATTAATAATTGCTGACTTCGATTGAAACAACCCTTGACGAAGCCCTAAATTAGTATTCTCAATATCGTTTCTTAAGATGTTCGCTTGAGTCTGCTCTCTGATATAATTCATTTCTAAATTATCGTTCACGAGCTTAAGGATTGTATCCCCCTCTTCTACTTCAACACCTCCATCTAGAAATTTTTCTTCCACATTTCCGCCAACAATGGCATCTAGATATATGGTTGTTTTCGGGTTGACCGTGCCCTCAACAGGAATAAATTCTTGGAATGCGCCCTCAGTTACTCCGGCTACATTAATTTTATCTAACTCAACATTGAGTTTTGAGGATTTATCAGCAAAAAAGAATACATAAGCGATTAGGGCGACAACCCCAGTGATACCCAGTATTGTAAAAATTCTCTTTGCTGTCCATACCTTCTTTTTGATTTTTCTGTCCATTGTCATTTTGAGTCGTGTTTTCTTATCCGGCCAGCTTTTACCAACAAAGATGCCACAAACACAATAGACTGAATAGTAGCTATTTAACAACTATTAACATATTCCAAGAAGGGTAAAGGTGTACAATATTAGAACAGGACTTGATCGGAATCGAACAGTTTTTAAATTTTTGAACCTAGAGGATTGGGCATAAAAAAAGGCTCGATTTGGTCAGAATCGAGCCCAAAGGTCAAAAACTCAAAATATCTGAATTAACGTTTAAATTAATTCAAAACAACGTATGCAATATATGATACATAAATCAATTTCACAAAGCGAACGCTCCAATAATTTATGTTGCGACATAAATTTAGTTTGAACGGTACCTAAAACATCAGGAAGCCGACATTTAAACATCTCTGGTAAAGCCTTTAACTAAATCCTTAGCAAAAAGGCAAAATGTTGCTAGCTTTATACTGTCCGTATTCAGTACATTATTAGAACGATATCGAACAGTCCACTGCCCTAATAGTTACCCCAGCCGCTATAATCTTAGTTGGCACTATTATAGGCAGTAAAGAAGAACAAGCCTTTAAATTATAGACTAGTGGATTACGAACTGGGTAAAATATTGATCATAGATGACGATGAAGATGTACTCATCGCAGCCAAACTCCTACTTAAAAAACACGCCAAAGAAGTCATTATAGAAAAGAATCCTAAAAAGATTCCTTTTCTCATGAACAACGGCACCTACGATGTCATTTTGCTGGATATGAATTTTAGCAAAGACATTACTAGTGGTAAAGAAGGATATTATTGGTTAGAACAGATATTAGATGCCGATCCATCTGCTGTGGTGGTATTAATTACCGCTTTTGGCGATGTGGAAATGGCGGTTAAGGCCCTAAAAGAAGGAGCAACCGACTTTGTACTTAAGCCTTGGCAGAACGAAAAACTAATTGCGACCCTCTCAACAGCAGTTAAATTAAAACGCTCTTATGCCGAAGTAGACAAACTTAAGAGTGCCAAAAAACAGCTTGAAGACGAAATAAGTAAGCCTTTCAAAGACATTATTGGAGACAGCCCTTCCATGAAGAATGTCTTTTCCATCATCGATAAAGTTGCTGGCACGGATGCCAATGTCTTGATCTTGGGTGAAAATGGAACGGGAAAAGAGCTTGTCGCTAGAGCACTGCATCAACGATCGCTGCGAAAAGACAATGTATTCGTAGGCGTTGACATGGGAGCCATTACCGAAACCCTTTTTGAAAGTGAGCTTTTCGGCCATAAAAAAGGAGCATTTACGGATGCCAAAGAAGACCGAGTCGGACGTTTTGAAGTAGCCCATGGTGGTTCCTTATTTTTGGATGAGATCGGAAACCTAAGTCTACCGCTCCAGTCGAAGCTGCTTACTGCAATTCAACGCAGAGAGGTAACAAAGATTGGCTCCAATAAATCGATGCCCATCGATATCCGTTTGATTTGCGCCACTAACATGCCGTTGTATGAAATGGTGCATGACAACACCTTCCGTCAAGATTTACTCTATAGGATTAATACTGTGGAAGTTCATTTACCGCCACTTCGTGAAAGGCAGGATGACATTATTCTTCTTACAGAACACTTTGTTAAAGTCTATTGCGACAAATACCGTAAGGACAGAAAGAAAGTCGCTTCTTCTACCATGAAGAAGCTTCAGAAATATTCATGGCCTGGCAACATTCGTGAACTTCAACACGCCATTGAAAGGGCCATAATCATGGGGGAAGGCAATAATTTAATGCCAGATGACTTCTTCTTTTTGGTTCAGAAGCAGGACTCTGTAAATGATGCTGCGGAAAACTTCAACCTTGATGAAGTAGAGAAGAATGTAATTCTTAAAGCGGTTAATAAGCATTCGGGTAACATTTCTAAAGCAGCCAAAGAGCTTGGACTTACAAGGGCTTCGCTTTATCGCAGATTAGAAAAACATGGGCTTTAAGAATCTACGATTTGCCATTATTGCTCGAGTAATACTCCTTGCGGCCAGTGCTTTGTTACTGGCCAATTTGATCTATGGCTCACAAAATCAAGTCAACATATTCTTTGTTAGCTTGGCAATTATCGTTCAGGTCTATTTGCTTATACGCGCAGTTGAGAAAACAAATCGGGAGATTTCTGGCTTTCTTAATTCCATAAAGTACGATGACTTTACGGCTACCTACCCTACCGAAGGACACTCTGCTTCGGTTGACAAACTCTATCAAGAATTCAATAATGTAATTAAGAAGTTCAGAGAAATCAGAGCAGACAAAGAGGCCAACTATCACTATTTCAGAACGATAGTTCAACACGTGGGAATTGGACTCATCACTTTTAATAAAAAAGGAGATATTCAAATTATCAATAGCTCTGCTAAAAAGTTGATCGGTGTAGAAGCCATTCAGAATATTTTTGAACTTAGTAAGGTGAGTCCAAAGCTGGTTGAATCCTTGGTTAAACTTAAAACCGGGGGAAGTGATCTTATTGAATTTACGCAAGACGGAACACATATCCAGCTTTCTATTTATGTTATAGAACTCGTACTTAGAGGTGAGGAATTTAAACTCGTTTCGGTTCAAAACATTCAATCCGAGCTAGAAGAAAAGGAAATGGATGCTTGGCAAAATCTGATTCGTGTGTTAACACATGAAATCATGAACTCCGTAACTCCGCTCTCCTCTTTGGCCGCTACGGTAAAGGATAACTTGGTAGATAACATTGAAGATGATGTCCCTATTGAAAAAGAGGAGCTGGAAGACATTTATTTAGCAGTTCAAACCATAGAAAGAAGAAGCCAAGGCCTGATTCGCTTTGTTTCTGATTTTAGAAATTTAACCAAAATTCCTCAGCCAAAAGTAGCAACAGAAAGTGTAGCTGAGGTATTAGAGCATATTCGAGTCTTATTCAATTATGAGTTAGCTGCTAAAGGCATCAAAATTAGTTGCAGCATTGAACCTATCAACTTAGCGATCAGCATAGACAAAGAATTAATCGATCAGGTATTGATTAACATTCTCCAGAATGCGGTACATGCACTGGAGGAAACTACAGAAGAGAAACACATTATCGTTCGCGCCTTTGTTAATGAATACAATAGACCTACAATTGTAATAAGAGACAACGGTTGCGGTATTGATGAGGAAGCTTTAAGCAAGATTTTCATCCCTTTCTTTACCACCAAAAAGCAAGGGTCAGGAATTGGCTTAAGTTTATCAAAACAAATTATGAGAAAACACGGAGGCGGTATTACAGTAAAATCTGTAATGAATGAAGGCACTGAATTCACCCTTAGGTTTTAAATTTTAGCTAAATCGACTATCTTCCGAAAATATTCCTTTAGAGACCAACCAATGAGTGAGATTCAAGATAAAATCACAAAGATTCTAGTTGACAAAATAGGCATTGCATCCACTGAGGCTACAATTGACGCCAACTTCATCAAAGACCTAGGGATAGACTCTTTAGACTACGCAGAAATCGTAATGGAATTTGAACAGACTTTTGAAATTAGAATTCCAGATAGCGATGCCGAGCAACTACAAACAGTAGGACAGGCAGTGGACTACATTACCAAAAAGATAAACCAAGCTTAATCTACAGCAAGATTAAGCCTGTATTACCAAAAACCTTATCATCCCTCCTTTAAATATTAATTAAATAAAACCACGGTGACGATGGAGTCAAACTCAATTTGTTAATTGAGTCATACCCCTTTAACCGTGAAGAATAACTGCAAAACTATTGTTATTTCTGATGTTCATCTAGGCACCAAAGGCTCAAAGTCTAAAGAACTCGTCAGATTCCTAAAACAGTATCATTGTGAAAACTTGATACTCAACGGAGACATTATTGACGGCTGGCAACTCAAAAAGTCAGGTCAATGGAAGAGAAAGCACACCCGCTTTTTTACCCGAATTCTAAAAATGATTGAAAACGAAGGCACTAAAGTGACCTACCTTCGTGGCAACCATGATGATTTCCTAGATCAAATTCTTCCTTTCACGATGGGCAATTTGACCATTAAGAGGGAAATGATTTATGAGTCCTTTGGAAAGAAATTCCTTATCGTTCACGGAGATATCTTCGATTCTGTAACGCGCCAGTTTAAATGGATTGCCAAACTTGGCGATGTGGGCTACACCTTTCTTCTGTGGCTCAATCGCCAATATAATTATCGGAGAATGAAAAAAGGGCTTCCTTACTTCTCTCTTTCTCAGGCGGTAAAAGGCAAAGTAAAACAAGCCATTAAATACATTGATGATTACGAAGAACAGCTTTCCGCGATGGCCAAATACCGAGAGTGTGACGGCATTATTTGCGGCCATATTCACCAACCAGCCATAAAGGAAATTGACGGCATCACTTACCTCAATTCTGGAGATTGGGTAGAATCCCTCACCGCCCTGATCGAAGATTTTAATGGAGAATGGAGCCTAGTTTACTATTCTGAAACTCAAAAGGCAGAAAAGAAACAGGAAGAATTTAAAACAGTAAAAAGTAAGCCAATAGAAATAAGCGGCCCATTTGGGCCAGTAGAGCTAAGTCCAAAACTGAAATTGGTTAAATGAGAGCACTCTTTATAATACAAGGTGAAGGCCGAGGCCATATGACACAAGCTCTGGCTTTATCGCAAATATTGACAGAGGCTGGCCATGAAGTAACTTCCATGATCATAGGCACCAATAAAAGACGTGAAGTACCGGCCTATTTTAAGCAGAAATCCAATGCAAAAGTCCATACGGTTGTTAGTCCAAACTTCTTTTATGATAAAGGAAAGAAGTCCATCAATCTGTGGAAAACTGGGGTAGTCAATGGCCTAAACATTCCGCAGTTCATCGGTCAACTAAGGAAGATCAAGAGGGTTGTAAAAAATGAGCAACCTGATGTAATCATTAATTTCTATGATATATTGGCAGGCATGTACTTTGGAATCTATAAACCCAAAGTGAAAAGAATCTGTATTGGCCACCAGTATTTAGCCGAGGACAGTTCGTTTCCTTTTGCCGAAGGTTACCCTTTGCAAAAACGATGCTTCCAGCTTACAAACAAATTAACATCGTTAAATGCCGATATGAAAATAGCATTGTCATTTCGTGACATTAAACCTGATTCAGAAACCCTAACCATTGCTCCTCCACTGCTGAGGGAAGAAATATTCAACTTGGTCCCGAGCAAGGGAGATTACATTTTGGCTTACGTAGTAAACCCCGGCTATGCCTATGACTTAATGGAATGGCACAAGCACAACAAAAAAATACGATTGCACTGTTTCTGGGATAATTTAGAGCAAGAGGATGAATGGACACCTTGGAAGAACATCACTTTCCATCACATCAATGACCAGAAATTCTTGAGCTACATGAAAGACTGTATTGGCTATGTTTCTACCGCAGGTTTTGAATCCATTTGCGAGGCCATGTACTTGGGTAAGCCCGTAATGATGGTGCCCGTTGAAAAGCAATATGAGCAAGCCTGTAATTCACTAGATGCTGTAAAGGCTGGAGCAGGAATTACCAACCACCAGTTTGTGTTGGATCCATTCTTAAAATACCTTTCTACACACGAAACAGAAACGAAAGAATTTAAACAATGGATGGGGCTGAATAAAACAATTATTCTCGAAGCAATTGAAGAACCCGTTACTCCAAACCGGAGCCCAATATTCAACTTTACACCCACTATCCCCAAACTGTTCTCCATCTCCACTAACAATTAAACAGAATAATATAATCTATTTATAATCATACTTGCGTTCAGCAATATAATATATTACATATATTGTAGTATGAAACAACTTATACTACTCTCTGCGCTATTTGTGTTTTTCGGTTGTTCTCCCACAAACAATCCTCAGGAACCAGAGCAGATACCGACCAATCAAATAGTCCTTATCTTCAATAAGCCTGTTCAAAATGGTTATTATTTGATACCAGATGGCGGTGGTAGATCACAAGAAAGGAACCCTAACGGTGACGAAATTCAATTCTTAGATGACAATATGATTGAACAGCTACTGCATCTGAACATTGGAGCAGAGTCAGACACGGTGATTGTTAAAAGTAAACGCGACTTGGTTGAAATAAGATTGATGTACAAGGGTGTTGACGAATTGAAATACCTATTTCAAAATGGAGATTCCGTAGTCTTTAATTATTCAGGCATTAAGCCGATTGCCAAAATCCTAAATCGACAAGAAGATTATACTGTAACTAATTTTAGCTTGGTTGAACGAGATAGTATTGCTCTCGATGAATATACTGCAATGCACATTACAGAAATGCCAGCCCTTCTCTACTATAGAGCAAGAGATCTGGAGAAAGAGGAATATATGTCCTTTATTAAAAATATAGACATAAAGTCTCTAAAGAACATTCCTACAGAGATAGAAAGAGAGTATACAATACTGGAAGCACTTAAGGCAGAAGAAAAAATCAGCAATGAGCAATTTCAATACAGACTTCAAAATATCTACTTCCAACTTTTGTACCTTCAAGCATCACCATTGAATAAGAAAGGAGAGGAAAACTCAAAATTCACTTCTCTAAAAGCAGCCACTCAAGATTTTGAAAGCAGATTTCCTGACATCAGCACTAAGAGAGGCGATTCATTATTATACAACTCAGCCTACGCTTCCTTTTTTCATTATTCAACTTCAATAGAATTCAGCTCAAAAGTGAGTCAATACGAATACAAAACAGAAACAGCAGGCGGTCGAATTACAAATTACCCTCAGGCCTATGATTCGGTACAAGTATCTCCCCAACTGACAGATATCGAGAAGAAAAAACTCCAATTCGCTTACATTGAAAAACTGTTTCAAGATGCCGGCTACTTCCCGATTGAAAAGCGTTGGGAATACCTGAACAAATTCAAAAATGATTATCAAGATTCAGCAATGATTGATTTTCTGGTAGAGAAGTTCAATATCAAATTCACCATAGATGACGACCTTGAACTAGTAGACAAAGCAGGAGAAGTAACTTCCCTAGAAGCTTTGATTGCATCACACAAGGGCAAAGTGCTCTATATAGATTACTGGGCAAGCTGGTGTGGGCCATGCATTAACGAAATGCCAAGTTCAAAGCAATTGCAAAAAGATTTAGCAAATGAGAACATTGTTTACGTCTACCTTTCAAGTGATAGAACCGAACGACCTTGGCAAAATGCCATGGAAAGACTTGAATTAAATGAAGGTTTACACTTCAGAATAGACAACGCAGGCTATACCACCAAAATGCAAGAGCTTAATATCCCTTCAATTCCTCGCTACATGATATATAACACCAAAGGTCAGCTTGTGAACAACAATGCACCTAGACCAAGCCAGAGCAAAGTGCTAAAAGCAGAACTTATGAAGTATATTGAAACCTCGAAGTAGACATTTGTGTTCTACTCCCGAAATCAGAAAGGAATATATGCTTACTTGGATTGACGTAATCAAATTTGCCAACAACGGCAGCCCAGCACCCGACAGAAGGGTGGAAAAAACAGAGGAAGAATGGAAGGCCATTTTAACTCCATTACAATTTCAAATTGCCAGATTAAAGGGTACCGAAAGGGCTGGAGCAGGTGAATTCTGCGAACGCCACGAACCCGGACTTTATGGCTGTGTTTGCTGCGGCACTCCCCTATTCGATTCAAGATTAAAATTTGAATCAGGTTCTGGCTGGCCAAGTTTCACGCAGGCCGTAAAAGAAAATACCATTAAGTTCGAAAAAGACACTGCCTTTGGCATGGTGCGCGTAGAAGTGATGTGCAATACTTGCGATGCACATCAAGGTCATGTTTTTCCTGATGGCCCTGAGCCAAGCGGATTACGCTACTGCATTAATTCAGCTTCAATGAAATTGATTGAAGAAGACAAAACCGAAGCCACGGCTATTTTAGGTGGTGGTTGTTTCTGGTGTACCGAAGCTGTTTTTCAACGCATAAAGGGAGTAGAAAAGGTAGAGTCGGGCTATTCAGGCGGAACCATTAAAAATCCAACCTATAGAGAAATTGGAACGGGAAGAACTGGCCATGCGGAAGTGATTAAGATCACTTACAACCCAGAGGTTCTACCCTATGCCGACTTACTCCGCATCTTCTTTTCTACCCATGACCCTACCACTTTAAACAGACAAGGTTATGACCAAGGAACACAATACCGGTCGGTGGTGTATTTTCAAGATGAAGAAGAAAAGCAAATAGCAGAGACTGTAAAAGCAGAAATGAAGGATTACTTTGACGACCCTGTGATAACGGAAATTAGTCCACTTGGCGCCTATTACCCAGCCGAAGGAGACCATCAAAACTATTACAATGAAAACAGGGAGCAGCCTTATTGTAGGGCAATCATAGACCCGAAAGTTCAGAAACTACGAAGCATGTTTAAAGACAGGCTGAAAGAAGAAATATAAATTACTGAGGCTTCACTTTAACGAGTGAAGCCTTTTTTCACTCCCCCACCTTTTCCAGCACTTTAAAATTACGAGAAAGCCGATGCCCTTCTTCGTCAACTACGGTAATGGTATGCTCTCCAGCTGGAGGAGTCAACCCTAGAACATGGTTACCGCGAGTGGTACCTAAATAGGCATTGTCCAAATGCCAGTGCAACTCGCTATTGGGTTTTCGATGGGCCACTTCAAACACTACTTGTTCCCTCTCGCCTTCTAGGTTTATTGGAATATACACCTGAGCATCAGGTTCTGGATATACCATGTCCATCACTTCCATGTCTAAACTTTCACCAAAGCAATCGCTCCGCAAAGGAGGTAGTTCTTCATAAGTTGGGTTACGCTTTTTATAATACAGCGCTTGTTTTGGAGGAAGCACAAACCAATTGGTGCTGATCATATCTACCACTGGTTCGCAATCTGAATTTACACGGTAATTCTTAGTTTCATCAAGGTGTACCCTTTGGTGAAAAGGGCTGGCCATGGTATTCAGCCCTGCCTTTGGAATTAAAACGGTATCCACTTGAATGGAATAGGGCGAAGCCAAATAACCACTTTGGCGGTCTACTGGTGCATACACCATTTCGGCCATAGGCGGATTAAACCAAGTAGTTTCTGGAAGCACATCAAAAATATCGAAGAGGATTGGCGCAGCTGCTTGAATGCCCGTGAGGCCAGGACGACCTTCGCCATCAGCATTCCCCACCCAAACGCCTACTACATATTCAGGAGTTACACCTATTGCCCAGCCATCACGGTAACCAAAGCTCGTTCCCGTTTTCCATGCTATTTTCTTGGCACTAGAATATAGTTTCCATTGCGCATCATCGCCCGGGCGATAGACTTCTAGCATGGCTTTAAAAGTAAACCAAATAGAAGAAGCACTCAACTGTTTATTGTTCTTCAGTTCAATGTTTTCAGTTGGCTGTTTCTTTGAAACACCTATATCATTCGATAATGAGCGTTGAGCTTTGGCTCTTGAACCATCATAATTCGCGAAGTCAAAATCAATCTTCTCATAGCGTTTTTCTGGAGCCCGCCCATTAAACTGTGTGAGTGTACGGGCCATTCCTGCATAAATATTCGTCAAGTCCCAAAGTGTGCCTTCTGAACCGCCTAGAATCATTGACAAACCATAATAGCTAGCGGGCTGGGTAAGCGTAGTCATGCCTAAATCTTTCAGTTTCTCATGGAAACGTGGATAGCCATAGTTTTGGAGCATGTGGACCGCAGGAATATTGAGCGACCTCGACAAGGCCAAATCGGCATGGACTGCACCATCGTATTCGCGAGTAAAATTCTTTGGGGCGAAGTTCTTGAAATACACAGGCACATCGGGCAAAAGTGACTTTGGTAGCATTAATCCTTCATCCAATAAAGAAGCATAGAGTATGGGTTTGAGCAAACTCCCTGTACTCCTTGGTGCTTGAATCACATCTACCTGTTGGCCGTTTGATGTTGTACCTTCCTCATACACATTTCCTATATAGGCCTTCACCGTATTACTGCGAACGTCCAACACAATGGCCGAAGCGTTTTCAATTCCATCAAGCCTCAAAAGCGCATTATGGTTTTTCACGACTCGATCTACTCTCCTCTGTAAATATGCATCTAGTGTAGTTTGCAATCTTTGGCCTTCCTTTCCATCTTTTATGCCTTTGTCCAACAAATGCAAAGCCTCAAGTGGAACATCATTGGGTTTAGATGGAATTGGTTCGTCTTTAGCAAGTTCAAGGCTTATTGCGTCAAACAAACCTTCAGCATACATTTTATCCAAAAGACGATCACGTTTGGCTTTTAAGGGAGCCGTATTTCTACCAGGATAAAGCAGTGAAGGCTGATTGGGGAGTACCGCCAATAAGGCGGCTTCGGCCCAGCTTAAATCATTGGCCCTTCTGCCAAAGTAGCGCCATGAAGCCGCTTCAATTCCCACCGTATTCCCTCCAAAAGGGGCATGGGAAGCGTACAGCTTTAAAATGCTTTTTTTGGAATATCGAAGTTCAAGTCGAGTGGCCAGAACCATCTCCACCAACTTTTCATATACGTTGCGTGACTTCCCTTTTCGGTACATCCGTATCACCTGCATGGATAGGGTACTGCCTCCACTCACCACTGATCCATCCTTTAAATTCTGAACCATGGCCCTGCCCATTGCCAAAGGATTTACTCCGGGGTGACTATAGAAATATTGATCTTCGAAAGTAAGTAAGGCCTTCTCGTATTTATCCGAAATAGAGTCCGCTTCTGGGAAACGCCATTGGCCGTCTCTGGCAATTCGAGCAGAAAGCATTTCTCCATTTTCGGCATTCAGTACCGTAGCATAAGGGTCTTTAAATAGATTCTCGGGCAAGCAGACATAATACGCAGCCGATAATAATGCCAAAAGCACCACGATTGGGTAACGATATTTCTTGATCTGTTTTTTCATTCGGTGAGTTAAGACCTGACAGGTTTTTGAAACCTGTCAGGTCTGCTTTTCTTTCTAATTTACACGCTTAACCTCCACCCACTGACCAGGGACTCGTGCACTGATGGTATTGTCGTACATCGCCTGAACTCCAACGGCCGGTAGATAGAAACGCCCCGCATAAGTGGCATTCAAGGCTACTTTAAAGAGTTTTCTCTCATTTGGTTTTAAATCGAAATAAGAATAAACTCTATCGTCTCGAATGTCTTGG
>TARA_R110001599_G_scaffold26390_16_pt1 | contig 12845 bp, 7 predicted proteins | sample TARA_R110001599 | Tara Oceans TARA_R110001599 (sample SAMEA4398360) | marine metagenome | biome: Polar Biome; feature: [MES] marine water layer (ENVO:01000295) within the mesopelagic zone...; material: water (ENVO:00002006), including particulate matter (ENVO:01000060) such as...... | reverse complement strand
AGTACCGGATTTGGAACGGGCGCAAACCCTTTCCTCACCGATTTCCCTTTGAATTCTCGATTAAGAGAAACCCGATATCTGTCGCCCCATTCACTCAAAACGGTTTCGGTTGCAAGCCCTAATATTTTTGCCGGGCGAGTCGGCTGTTGTTGCAGGCCTTGCGCTGCATTACCGCGACCGTTCATATCCAGACTTGCTACTATAATGCTGATAAGTGACGATATTTTCTGCATCGAGCGATGTTGAATCTGCTTCGCTCACAAAATCCCGATATGCTATAAGCGACGCTCAATCGAGGAACGATCATCATGATTACATTTTTGACTATTGCCTTTCTCAGCACCGCATCGGCAGCCACAATCGCCGACGCCGAAAGCGCGCGTATAGCTTATTCCAACTGTCTGGTGGAATTTACGTCCGTCAATCTGGATGAAAAAACCAGCACCAGCGCGTTCAAGAAGGCAGCTACGATGGCCTGCGCCGTCGAGCGCAACAACCTGATCGCTGTGATCAAGAAAGACGAGATCAGCTATAATAGTCCGGAAAGTGAAGCGGCGCAGTTTGCCACCGAAGAAGCCGACAACGTATTATTTGCCTTTACAGACGGATATGCAGGCTATGCGAGCAGCAATACAAGACCCGTCAAGGAGTAGTATACGTATCGGTCGCCCCGAGCAGGCTATCTCGGCTAGAACTGCAGTCCGACCTGAACATTGATCTTGGGCGACCGGTCTCCGCTTTCAAAGCGGTCGGTGTTCACTGGTGCCGCGGCCTCGACGCCCAGGTCGATTTTTCCGATCTGGGATCTCAGGCCGCCGCCCGCGGACGCAAGCGAGCCGCCGCCAAAGCCGGAACCGATGTTGGAAACATAGCCGCCATCGACAAAGGCGTAGAGCTGGAACCAGTCGAGCCAACTGGTAATGTCGTTAAATTCCTTGCGCACTTCGGCAAGCCCTAGAGCGCCCTCATCGCCGAAGCGTTCGCTGAAATCATATCCCTTGCCAAAATATGGCCCGCCGATCGATAATTCATTGGGAGAGAGTAGCGGTCGCGAGGCGATTTGCGCATTGCCGGCCAGTCGCATGCCAAAGCCGTCGCCCATGTTGAGGATCGAGTTGATCCAGAAATTTGCCGTGGTAAATTCGCCGCTGCCATCATTGCGGGAGTTCAGCGGATCGCCGCTTCTGTTCGCTCCCAATATGCCCAGACCCCGGGTAACACCGACACCGCCATAGATGCGACCGATACCGACATTATAATTGCCGGAGAAATTCAGCGAGGCAGTGGCGATCTGCTCGTCTTGAAACAATAGCCCATCGCGGGATTGCTTGACATCCAGATAGGCGAGTTCCGCATTGAGCCAGAGATTGAAATCATTGCTGCGCTTCAAGGCGTGACTGGAAAAGACGGAAGCATAGCGATTGCGACCGGTATAATTGAAACTGGACAGATTGCCTCCCGACCGGGTGCGGCCCGCAGCACCAGAAAAACCGATAACGGTGCCGCCATCGCCCAATGTCATCGCATAGCGGGCGTTGATATAGGTCAGTTCTTTCGGCTGCAACGCAGTGCTTATCACGTTGGTCGTGAGAACATCGCTGTCTGTCAGCAGGCCCGCCACGTCGAGATTGAGGCGGGCTCGGATCGGCCCCAGTGTTTCCGGACCGTGATTGTCCACCCTCAAATGCCCTTTGGATTTGTCTTCGCGTACCTTTACGATCAGGACACCCTTGCCGTCTTCGCGTTGATATTTTGAATTCAGCACCCTGATTCCCGGCAAGTCGCCGGCTAGCAGCAATTGCCGTTCGACCTCGTGTGACAGCGCGGCCTTGCATTCCAGTTGGTCGAGTATTTTCCTCAACCGGCGATTGTTTGATCCGATGATCCGGACTTCATCGATAGCGCCGGGATCCAGCAGGACCTCGACGACACCAATCTTTACGGATTGGGGCGGAACTTGTGCGCTCGCGAATATATAGCCACGGTTTCTGGCAGCTTCCGAGACAGCGCTGGCGAGATCCCTAAGCATGTCCTGGCTGGCAGTCTGGCCGATGAATTTTTCGTAGCTGCTGGCAAGCATGTCTCCGGCGATCTGGCTGCCCGAATTGACGCTGACCGCACCAATTGTGATCGAACGGCTTTCATCGGATAGTTGCAATGAGTGGTCCGGCACCGATTCAGGCGTGGCCAGTGCTATCGGCGAAATCATGCCGTCGGCGGTGGGATCACCCACGATCCACTCACCCGGATCGCCAACGCTTTCCAGGGGGTTGCCGCTCTGTTGCGCCAGGACAGCGGACGATAGGCAGCCCAGCATGGTGAACAGGGCTAGATTTACTTGGGGACGCACGCCACACTCCTGAACATATTCAACATGTCATTTATCCTGCAATCCTTGAGAATTCCTTAGCAGGGGCCCCCATTAACGGAATATTCAGCGCGCTTTTAAACGATGTTGCGACTTTAAACCGCTATCGGGTGTCTCGTGGGTCAACGAAAACGGTCTCCGCGATGCGAGATCACAAGGACGAGATAGTGAAAAAAACCAAGATAATCCTGACGATAGCCGCAATGATGGCGGGAGGATCTGCTCAAGCAGAAACGCCGCAGTGGAAGCTTTCGGAAAGCGCCGGAACTGTTAATGTCCTGCGTTCGGGCGTGTCCAGGATCGCTATCAGCGGTGGCAGTCTGAGTGCGGGCGATGTCATCACGACCGGCACGAAAAGCCGTGCGGTATTGGTGCGTGGTCAGGAATATGTTGTCGTTTCTCCCAACAGCCGACTCAGGATCAGCGCTCCGGAACAAAGCGGCGGCGTGGTCCAGTTTTTTGAAGAGCTCGGCAATGTTCTGTTTCGCATCGACAAGAAGTCGACCCCGCATTTCGGGGTAAAAACACCCTATCTGGCGGCTGTGGTCAAGGGCACCACTTTCAGTGTGACGGTTACGGAGTCCGGGACGGCGGTGCAGGTTACCGAAGGTGCAGTGCAGGTCTCGACTCTCGACGGCGGCGCGACGCAGCTTCTGTCTTCGGGCATGATCGGAATGGTCGACCAGAGTCAGCAATTTCGCCTGACCATCGCGGGAACGGAATCGCGCACCATAGATTCGCCCAACGCGCCGGCAGGCAGCACCGACACGCCGGAACCGGTCGGAGATGCCGCCCTGGTAGAGATCGCAAACAGCAGTTTTGAAGGAACCATCACGGCACCCGTGTTGGAAACTCCGGTGTCACTCAGCGATCTGACCGGTGGACTGGTTTCCAACGGTGCAGCCCCGTCAGCAACAGCACCCGCGCGATTTGCGTCACTTCAGCTGTCGTTGCCGGGAGCGGTCAGCGGCAATAGCCCGGTTGACAATGGCAATCCAGGCGCTGTTGGCAGAGGAAATTCTTTAGGAGATGCCGGAAGCGATAACGCTGGCGGAAACAGCGACAACGCGAATGCTGACGCGGGCGGAAAGCCGGACGGTGTTGGCAATGGTAACAACGGCGAAAATAACAACGCTGGCGGCAATAGCAATAATGGCGATGATGATGCCGGACCAAATTATGGCGGGGATCAACCCGACGGGACATGCAACGGTGTTCCGAATTGCAGAAGCGGGCCCAATCCAAATGGCAACGGAGACGGCAACGACAACGGCAATGATGGTAACGGAAACGGCAATAGCGGGAACGGAAACGGTGGCGGAGACGACGACGGCGATGATGATGACGCTGGCAATGGCAACGACGGCAACGGAAAAGGCAATAACGGAAACGGCAACGGAAAAGGCAATAACGGAAACGGCAACGGGAACGGTGGCGGAGACGATGACGGCGATGATGGCGATGATGATGACGCCGGCAAGGGCAACAACGGCGACGGTAACGGAAACGGAAACGGTGGCGGAGATGATGATGGCGATGATGGCGAAAATGATGACGCCGGCAACGGCATTATCGGCTATGGGAATGGCGACGGCAACGGCATCAGCGAAATCAGCAATGGTGCCGGGAACAACAATGCCAATGGTGCCGGAGCCAATAAGAGCGGCAGTTCCAATATCGTCAGCGAGATCATAGAAGGCCTGAATCAGGGCTTGTTTCCCAAGCCCTGATTCAACGTGACAGCTAGCGTTAACGCAAAATAGACTGCTATTGGTTTAAATGGCCTCGAAATATTCCTTGGGGCCATAATTGAAGACCATTTTTTCCTCTTTCGACGCAGATCCGTTCTTCCAGTTTCTGGCAGCGTGGACATTGGCGCTGCTGACCGCTCTGGCGCTGAATTTCGCCGGCGTGGGCAACGAAGTCGAACGCCAGTTGACCAACCTGCGCGCCAGCATGCTGGAAAAACCGGCATCCGGAGATGTCGTAATCGTCGAGATTGACGCCAGATCGCTGCAAGCCGTCGACAACTGGCCGTGGCCGCGCGCTCATTATGCGAAAGCAATCGACGTCCTGACCGCAGCCGGCGCAAGCCAGATCGCATTTGATGTGGATTTTTCATCCCGGTCGACCGAGATGCAGGATCAGATACTGGCGGAAGCAATTGCGCGGTCTGATGCGACGGTCATTCTGCCGACGATGCGGCAGCAGGCTTCGACTGTACAATCGGAATTTGTCGAAAGCCTGCCGATCGAGATATTCCGCGAAAACGCTTTTCTGGCATCGGTCAACGTCCACCCGGACGAGCTTGGACAATTGAACAACTATAGTTTCGGGACCACCACCGCGGGCATCGCTCGTCCCTCGCTTGCCAGTATGATCGCCGAGGTATCCGGTGATATCGATCACAGTTTTGCGATCGATCAATCGATCGATCCGAATACAATTCCGCGGCTGAGTTTTGCCGATCTGGTCAGCGGAAATGGCCCGCCGATCAGTCTCGCCGGCAAGACGGCTTTGATTGGCGCGACAGCGATCGAACTGGGCGACCGTTATCCGATCAGCCGTCATGGTATCCTTCCGGGCGTTGTCATCCAGGCGATGGCTAGCGAGACCCTGATCCAGGGGACCAATCTGCAAAATCTGGGAAGCTTGCCCACCCTGATGCTGGCGGCAATAGTGTTGCTAGGGGGCATCCTCACCCGGAAGATATCATCGGCGGGAATGATCCGTCTGGCGTTGGGAACTGCCGTCATATTCTCCGGGCTATTACTTCTGACCGAATATCTCAATCTCGTTACCTTTGGGAATGTTCAGGTCATGCTTTTCCTCGCGTCCTACATTCTGTTCCAGAAGTTCCTGACGACTACCAGGGCGTTGAATACCAGCCGCTACATAAACGTGACGAGCAATCTGCCCAATGAAGCGGCCTTGCTGAAGACGGTCGGCGGCAGGGATTTTGGCTTTATCGCAACTGCACGTATTTCGGATTTCCGGGAATTGCTGGTCGTGACCAGCAAGGAATCGCGTCGCGACCTTTTCCGGAATCTTGCGAGCCGTTTCGGCTTTCTCGCGCAGGACGAGCAGATATTCCATCTCGAGTCCGATCTGCTCGCCTGGATTGTTAAGAGCGATTATCGCAACGATATTCTGGGCCATTTCGATACCGCATCCGTGCTTCTGCAAGCTCCGGTGATGGCGGACCAAACCAGGGTCAAGATTGCAGCGACGTTCGGAATCAGCAGCGAATCCGTCGACAAGGCACGGATTGCTTCTGAACAGGCCTTTGCCGCCGGCCAGAAATGGGCGTGGCACAATGAAGAGGTCGATCAGGCGATCGGCCAGAAACATAATCTGCTGATGGAACTGGATCGGTCGATCGAGGACGGCAAGCTGGACGTGGTCTATCAACCCAAATGGGACCTGTCGGCGCAAGCTCTGGACGGTGCCGAGGCGCTGGTCCGCTGGAGGCATCCCGATCGTGGCCTGATCAGCCCGGAAATATTCATTCCCTTGCTCGAACAGGCTGGCCGCATCGACCAGCTGACCTATCTGGTGTTGCGACGGGCCCTCAATGACCTGAGCGCCTGGGACAAACGACGCCCGGGATTGACCTGCTCGGTCAACATTTCGGCGAAACTGTTGAGCGACAGCAGCTTTGTCGACCAGGCTATTGCGATGGTCAAAGCCGCTGCTGTTTCGAATGGGCAAATTGTATTTGAGGTCACGGAAACGGCGACCTTGGCTGATCCCGATGCATCACTATTGGCGCTGAAACAGATCCGGAAAGCCGGTATCGGAATATCCATCGATGATTATGGGACAGGCCAGTCAACGATAAGCTATCTGCAGCGACTTCCGATCGGCGAGATAAAATTGGACAAGAGCTTTGTGCAGTCAATGGTCACCGACAAATCCAATCAGGTGATCGTGAAGTCCACCATCGCCATGGCTCATGAACTGGGACTGAAAATCGTTGCCGAAGGGATCGAGGATCAGCAAACGATGGACTTGCTGATGCAATATGGCTGTGACATTGGTCAGGGCTGGCATATCTCCAAGCCGGTCTCTTCCGAAATCTTCACGGCTGTCTGGCTCGATAGCGTTGCTGAAGAACAAAGATTGTCGGCATAGTCCGAGGCAGGAACACACGCTTCACCGATCTAACCATATCCGTCCCGGCCAGGCTATTGGGGCAGGGCAAATGCGACGATATGGTCACCCAGCTTTGAACCGATGCGCGCATGTCCGCCGGCAGCAATCACCACATATTGGCGGCCTTTCCAGACGTAGCTCATGGGCGTTGCCTGGCCGCCAGCGGGCAGCCGGCCCTTCCAAAGCTCTTTGCCGGTATCGACATCGATCGCCCGTATATAGTCATCCATCGCCGCGCCAATGAATATCAGCCCGCCAGCGGTGATCATCGGCCCTCCGAAACTCGGCGTTCCGAGCTTCAGCGCCAGTCCGCCCGGGGCCAGATCTTCGGTCGTACCCAGTGTCTGTCGCCAGACAATTCGGCCGCTGTCGAGATCGACACCGGCGAGTACGCCCCACGGCGGCGCGGAGCAGGGCAGGCCGAGAGGCGAAAGGAGCGTTGCTCTGGTCATCGCATAAGGCGCGCCTTCCATTGGTGCGAATTCGTCGTCGTCGCTTATCGCGTCGACTTGCTCACGCTCGTTCGTATCGCGATGCATCGTCATATGGGATGCGAGATTGTTCATGTTGATCACCAGAAGATTGCGGCGCGGGTCATAGGCCGCGCTGCCCCAATTGGCCCCGCCGCCGGTAAACGGCAGCGACAGGGTTCCGGCAATGGTTGGCGGCGTAAACAGACCCTCTCCGCGCAATTTCTCCAGTTTTGATTCGCAGGCCAACTTGTCCCACAAGGTCACACCAAAAGCATCGCCAGGGTCGAGCCGGTCCGGAACGACCGCCGGCGTCCTGACCGGAAAGGGCTGTGTAGGGGACAGCCGTTCACCTGCAACGCCGCCTTGCGGTACCGCCCGTTCCTCTATCGGCAGAAACGGCTTACCGGTGTCGCGATCAAGCACGAACACCAGACCGGTCTTCGTGACCTGTGCGACGACATCATGGGCCTCGCCATCACGCCAGACCTGATAGAGCCCGGGCTGGGCAGGGAGATCATAGTCCCAGACATCGTGATGGACCGTTTGAAAATGCCAAGCGACCGTGCCGTTCTCGCCATCGAGCGCCACGACGCTATTGGCGTAGAGATTGTCGCCGGGCCTGTTGCCTCCATAATAATCGGGACTGGGGCTCGAGGTGGGCAGAATGACGAGGCCGCGCTCCTTGTCGACCGCGATGCTGCTCCAGACGTTGCTGTGCCCTGCGCGTATGTTCGGTGATCCGCTCAGAGGATCGAAAATCCATTTTGTCTCACCGGTCCGCGCGTCAAATGCAAATACCGTTCCTCTCGGTGCATCGGTGCGCAGATTGTCACCGATCGACGTTCCGGTCACCACGATATCGCCGACGATCGCCGGGGCCGACGTGACCTGAAATTCGCCCGGCCAGCGCAGCGAGATCGATGGCCGGATGCGTTTGGTTCCGTCCTCGCCAAAATCCTCGCAGAGCTTGCCGCTTCGGGCGTCGAGCGCGATCATCCGCGCATCGACTGTCGCGGTAAACAGCCGCGAGGCGCATTTCGCGCCCGGTGGTGCCGCGCTGTCCTGCCAGTAGGAAACACCGCGGCAAGTATATTGATTTGCGGGTCGGCTGTCGGTTGGCACTTCCGGATCAAAACGCCATTTTTCGGCCCCGGTGCCCGGATCAAGCGCGATGACCTGGTTGAACTGGGTGCAATAGACCAGCAGCCCCTCGACCAGTATCGGGGTGGTCTGCTGGGCCGTGCGGGAAAGCGCCTCTTCGCTTCGGCCGTTCAGAGCACCGCTTTGATGGGCCCACGCGATCTCGAGGCGGGCGACATTGTCCTTGTCGATATTGCGGGCGGCCACATAGCGATTGCCGCCGCTGTCGCCGCCATAGGCTTGCCATTCCGCCCCCACGCCACCGCTGTCCGGACGGACGATTTGAGCCCTGCCTTCGATAGTCAGATCATCGGCGAGACCAAGCACCGACCAGATAGCCGAGCCGCCAAGAAAACTGGCCGCCAGAAACAGGCCTAGCATCAGCAAGGTAGCGCGAACGGGCGAGATGTTCATGGCGGGAGTGTAACGAAATCATGCCGATTGGGAAGAGAGCATGAGCAGAGCGCGCCGTGCGATCCGCTAATTGAAGGTGATGAAGTCTCTGATCTCTGCCGAATTGGGGCCGAGGGTGATCGGGTTGCGCACGCCAGGGAGTACGCAGACATCGAACAATTCGGTGATCGGACCGTCGAGGCGCAGCCAATGGGCGACATCGCCCGTCTGCAAATTGAGTATCTGGACGCCGCACCAGGCATCGGCATCTTTTTCCTTCAGCCTGTCGCCGAGCGCCAGCCCGTCAAACCGCTTGTTGCGTGGCTTGGACAATGTCGTGACCGCATGGTTGCCGTGGAACGCCAGACCGCGCAGAAAGCCCGGAAAGAATGCCACCGGCTGAAAGCTTTTGTCTTTCGGGTCAATCCAGCCCAGTTCGCCGCTGCCCGAATTGAGGATCCATAATTTTCCGTCGAACCAGCGGGGGCTGTGCGGCATCGACAGGCCTTCGGCCATTATCTCGTTTGTATCGATGTCGATAATCACACCGCCATCGTGGCGACGGTCGCGCCAGCCATCAATAACATCGCTGCGGCAGACGGCGGAGACATATTTCGGTTCGCCGTCGACCATCGCCAGACCATTGAGATGGCAGCGGTCTTCGGGCGCCAGCTTGGAGATGAACTCCGGTTTCCAGACCGGCTTGAAACTGTGCTTGATGTCGGGCTCGCACAAACAGCTGTAGCGCGTGTTGATATAGACCAGGCGCCCGTTCTTGCGGATCCCCAGTTCGTGAATGTCGATATTGCCGGTTGTCTGCATATTGCGCGGGACATAGACCTTGTCGTGCACATTATTGGCCGTCTGGCCCGGTGCCAGCACATTTTCCATGCGCACCACCTGCGTCAGCGTTCCCAGATAGATGCGCTCACTGTCGCCTGCCACACCCATTGCCTGCGGATATTGCGCTTCGTGCAGGGCGAGCTTGCCGTCTGCACCGGAACCTATGAGATATAGTCGACCGGTCTGATAGGATGTGAAGCCCAGCGAGATATTACCGGCTGCCAGAAACCCGGCAAGGCCGGCGGAAAAATCGATGTCCGTCTTGGCCGCGCCGGCATCAGCAGGAGGAGAAGCCTCGGGGGGCTTGTTGCTGTTTTCCGGTTCTGCCATCTCGGCCTGCTTTATCGCAACCTCAGCGGGGCAACAAGCTTTCTCCCATAAGCTCCAGATCGACCGCACGGGCGCACTGGCGCCCCTCCCGGATCGCCCACACGACGAGGCTCTGGCCGCGACGCATGTCACCGCAGGCGAAGATACCGCTCTTGCTGGTCGCGTAGCTGCTCACATTGGCCGCGACATTTCCACGCGCGTCGAGTTCGACTTCCGACTGATCGATCAATCCCATCTTGCGCGGTCCTACGAAGCCCATGGCCAAGAGGATCAGGTCGGCCTTGATGGTGAATTCGCTTCCCGCGATTTCCTGCATCTGGCCATCGACCCATTCGAGGCGGATACATTCGAGACCTTCTACCTCGCCGTTGGTGCCGACAACCCGTTTTGCCATGATCGACCAGTCGCGTTCGCAGCCCTCCAGATGGCTCGACGAAGTACGCAGCTTCAAAGGCCAATCGGGCCAGGAGAAAGTCTTGTCTTCCATCTTCGGCGGCTTGGGCATGATTTCGATCTGGGTCACCGATGCGGCGCCCTGGCGATTGGACGTGCCGACGCAGTCCGAGCCGGTATCACCGCCGCCAATGACGATGACATGCTTGCCTTCGGCGGTAATCGATCCGCGCGGTGCGGCCCGCATTTCGTCGTCGCCCGCATTGCGCTTGTTCTGCTGGGTCAGAAATTCCATTGCCGTGCGGACGCCGGACATTTCATAGCCGGGAATATCGAGTGCGCGCGGCTTTTCCGCGCCGCCCGACATCACCACTGCATCATAATTGTCGAGCAATGACTGGACCGAAACGGTCACGCCGACTTCGGCGCTGGTGCGCAATTCCACGCCTTCCGCTTCCATTTGGACGAGGCGGCGGTTGATCAGATGCTTTTCCATTTTGAAATCGGGAATGCCGTAGCGCAGCAATCCGCCCATTCGGTCATTTTTCTCGAATAATGTGACGTTGTGGCCGGCGCGGGCCAATTGCTGGGCGCAGGCCATGCCAGCAGGGCCGGAACCGACGACCGCGACAGACTTCCCGGTCTTGTGGTCGGCGATCTGGGGGCTGATCCAGCCTTCTTCCCATCCGCGATCGACGATCGCGCATTCGATCGATTTGATGTTCACCGGCGCGTCGTCGATGTTCAGCGTGCAGGCGGCCTCGCAAGGAGCGGGGCAGATACGACCGGTGAATTCGGGGAAATTGTTGGTCGAGTGCAGCGTTTCGAGAGCCGTCTTCCAGTCACCTTCGTAGACCAGATTATTCCAGTCGGGGATGATGTTATTCACCGGGCAGCCGTTATGGCAATAAGGGATGCCGCAATCCATGCAGCGGGCAGCCTGACCCTTGATTTCAGATTCCGGCAATGGAATCGTGAATTCCTTGTAATGTTTCAGCCGTTCCTTTGGATCGGCATAGGTCGCTTCTTTGCGATCAATCTCGAGAAAGCCTGTTACTTTACCCACGGTCTACTCCAATATCTTCAATTATTCTGCAGCAACAATCGCGTCGAGACGCTCGGCTTCAAGTTGTTTCAGCGCACCGGCATAATCACTCGGCATGACTTTTACGAAACGGCCAAGGGCTTCTTCCCAATTTTCGAGAATTTCGCTCGCCCGTTTGCTGCCGGTGTAAAGCTTGTGCCGTTCCAGCAGGATGCGTAGCCGCGCGGCGTCGTGATACAGCATGTCACCCATGCCATAATCATTGACATCAACCGGAAGCTGCTGGGGCGGCGTGGTGCCTTCGCCATCATCGGCATCAGCATCGATCGGCTCGATGCCGACCATCGCCATATTGCAGCGTTTGCGGAACAGGCCGTCCTCGTCATAGACATAAGCCACACCGCCGGACATGCCGGCCGCGAAATTGCGCCCGGTCTTGCCAAGCACGACAACAACACCGCCGGTCATATATTCACAGCCATGATCGCCTGTGCCTTCGACAACGGTGACCGCGCCCGAATTGCGGACCGCGAAACGTTCTCCTGCGACCCCGTTGAAATAGGCTTCACCGGCGACCGCGCCATAGAGCACGGTATTGCCTACGATGATATTTTCGGTCGGATTCCGGTCGACATGGGTCGGCTGCTTGACGATGACACGTCCGCCGGAAAGGCCCTTGCCGACATAGTCATTGGCATCGCCGACCAGTTCGGCGGTGATACCATGTGCCAGAAACGCACCGAAGCTTTGCCCGGCCACGCCTTCGAACGCCATCTGGATCGTATTGTTCGGCAGTCCCGCATGGCCGTAGCGCTTGGCAACTTCCCCCGACAGCATCGCGCCGACGGTGCGGTTGACGTTTTTCACCTTGCGCTCGATCTTCACGGTCTGCCCGTTTTCCAGAGCGGGCGTCGCCGCCGCGATCAGATCCTTGTCCAGCGCGGCATCAAGGCCGTGGTCCTGGGTGATGGTCTGATGAAGCGGTTCCCCTTCGGCCAGTGGAACCTGATGCAGCAGACGCGAAAGGTCGACACCTTCGGCTTTCCAGTGGTCGAGTGCCTTGCGCATATCGATCTTGTCGACTCGTCCAACCATTTCCTCGATCGTGCGGAAGCCCATTTCGGCCATGATCTGGCGCAGCTCTTCGGCGACGAAGAAGAAATAATTGATCACATATTCCGGCTGTCCGGTGAACTTCTTGCGCAGTTCCGGATTCTGGGTCGCCACGCCGACGGGGCAGGTATTGAGGTGACATTTGCGCATCATGATGCAACCGGCGGCGATCAGCGGTGCCGTAGCAAAACCGAATTCGTCGGCGCCCAGTAGCGCGCCAATGGCGACATCGCGCCCGGTACGCAAGCCGCCATCGACCTGCACCGATATTCTCGAACGCAATCCGTTGAGCAACAGGGTCTGCTGCGTCTCGGCCAGACCGATTTCCCACGGCGAGCCGGCGTGGGTCAGCGAGGTCAGGGGCGAAGCGCCGGTGCCTCCGTCATAGCCGGAAATGGTCAGATGATCGGCGCGGGCCTTGGACACGCCTGCGGCAACCGTGCCGACGCCGACTTCGGAAACCAGTTTCACCGAAATCCGCGCGCCTGTGTTCACATTTTTCAGATCATGGATCAGCTGTGCCAGATCCTCGATCGAATAGATGTCATGATGCGGCGGCGGCGAAATCAGGCCGACGCCGGGGGTCGAGTGA
>TARA_R110001599_G_scaffold61708_9_pt1 | contig 12853 bp, 13 predicted proteins | sample TARA_R110001599 | Tara Oceans TARA_R110001599 (sample SAMEA4398360) | marine metagenome | biome: Polar Biome; feature: [MES] marine water layer (ENVO:01000295) within the mesopelagic zone...; material: water (ENVO:00002006), including particulate matter (ENVO:01000060) such as...... | reverse complement strand
GAAGAAGCCAACGACTACCGCTACTTCCCCTGCCCGGATTTGCTACCGGTTATTGTTGAGCAGGACTTAATTGACCAGCTCAAAACCACGATGCCCGAATTACCGGATGCCAAACGCCAGCGCTTTGAAGAAGCCTATGGCTTGTCGAGCTACGACGCCGCGCTACTCACCACTGAACGCGCCATTGCCGACTATTTTGAATCTGCGACCTCTGCGGCCGGTGACGCCAAACTCGCTGCCAACTGGGTGAACGGTGAACTCTCGGCCGCGCTCAACCGCGACAATCTCGGCATTGCCAATAGCCCTGTAAGTGCGGAGCAGCTAGGCGGCTTAATCCAGCGCATTGTCGACAACACCATCTCCGGCAAAATCGCCAAACAAGTCTTTGAAGCCATATGGAATGGCGAGGGCGATAGCGCCGACGCGATTATCGACAGCAAAGGCTTAAAACAGGTTTCCGACACCGGTGCCCTGGGTGCGATGGTCGACGAAGTCTTGGCCGCCAACCCCGATCAGGTTGCACAATTCCGCGGCGCCGACGAAGGCAAACGCAAGAAAATGCTGGGCTTTTTTGTCGGCCAAATCATGAAAGCGTCGAAGGGCCAGGCCAATCCCGGTGTTATCAACAAACTTTTAAACGAAAAGCTGGGCGGCTAAGCTGCCCCACACCCAAATAAGGTAATGTAGATATTATGAAAAAAGACAAAGAAAAGGTTTTGGACGAAGTGTGGACCGAAGACCGCGTGCGAGAGTTTTTGGCGTCAGAGCCTAAAGCAGGCACCGACACCGACTTCCACGCCCTGCTCAAAGCCTACCAGAGCATGCGTGCTGACGATTTCGAATTATTTATCGGTATGTTCCTCGAAACCAATCGCAACCTGAATGCCACCGACAAAGCCGGCCGCACGGTACTCAGCTATGCCAAAGAACACCGTAATTCCGCCGAGCACGTTGCCGCTTTAGAGGCCAAGGGCGCCGTTTAAGCCGTCCACTCAGCTCGCGCTCAACTACTGCGACTGCGACTAAAGCGGTCGCGGTTCTCCTGCTTTTTAGTCTCGCTTTTACGCAGCATAATATACACCGCACCCGCACCGCCGTGTTGGGGCTGGGCGCTACAATATGCCTGCACTTGTTCCATCTCCGGTAACCAGCGATTCACATACGACTTCAATACAGCGCCCTTAGCGCTGCTATTGTGACCGCGGCCATGAACAATAATGACCGCCCGCAAGTCTAGGTTCATCGCCTCGCGAATAAATTCAAAGACCTGCAAGCGTGCTTGCTCGACTGTCATTTTGTGCAGATCTAAACTCGCCTCAATCCGATACTTGCCCTGTTTTAACCGCCGAAACACGCCGTGCTGCACACCTTCGCGCTTAAATTCCACAATGTGATAGGGATCGAGCAATTCGATATCACCCGTCGACAAAAAATTTTGACGCTCATTGACCGCAGTGGCGGCTTCGCGGCGAGCAGCAATATTTACCTTATCTAAATCGAGTTTTTTCAAGGCAACCCGCGCATCCGCTTCTAGGCGTTTGACACCGGCCATCTCTTGGGCGAACAATTGCTCTTCGTCGTCCATGTTCACCTCCATACCAATATCAGGATTCATTATGCTGAACTCTCCGTCGCAGCCCCAGTCACCGTCGCCGACTTCAGCAGTTTCCGCCGCGCAATGTCCGCTCTGCGGCCAAGCCAATCAATGCGCTATCGCGGCCGGCAAGGCAGCCAGCAGCTGCTGGTGTATGAATAGCACCCTTAACGGCGCAGCAAAGCAACAAGCCGCCAATACCCAAGGGCCGCAACGCTGCATCTGCAAGGCCTGTGGCCAAGTATCCGCAGAATAGCAGCGACGTTAAGACTCACCTCCCACGATTTTCTCATAACGAGCGCACTCTGGGGTGGTTCGCTCGCCCTGATTTTCAATCTCGTCGCAGCTTAAGCTTGCCATTGACTTCAAACAGGCACTGGCTGAACCATACAGCGGATGGGCAGTGGTGATCCCAGAAAATTGCTGCTGAATACCCATGCAAGCGCCCTCAAGGCTCTGTAAAACCATGGCCCGCATCTCCGGCGGCAAATCACTCACCTCTATGCTTCTAACCGCACAAGACTGCATTTTTTCACACATTAGCTCATAAGCGTCTTCTAAAGAACCGGCCTGTAAAGACGCCGCCCAAGCGAATAACGCAAACACAGAAACCAGTAAATTCCTTTTCATCAGCTCAATCCTCTACAAATAAATAATCTGACCGCCCCCGCACTTTTTAAAAGGGCAAAACAAGGATAAGCTGAAAACATGATATCGGCCAGACCGCATCGAAACTCTAATTCATAGCAATAACGGTAACACCACATGACAGCAACCCCACTTAGCGGCCCAGACTACCTGCTGCGCGGTTTCAAGATTATTCGCCAGCCCGGTATTCGCCTGTTTGTGGCGATCCCTCTCCTTATCAATATTATTATCTTTGGTGCTTTTACCACTCTCACCCTCGACGCCATGAGCGGCTGGATAAATCAAGTAATTGAGTGGCTACCTAGCTGGCTGGATTTTCTGCGCTGGATACTTTGGCCGCTGGCGGTCATATTGGTGCTCGCCATTGTGATGTATATCTTTAGCACCGTGGCCAATATTATCGCCGCGCCCTTTAACGGCTTACTGGCCGAAAAAGTAGAAGAAATGCTAACCGGCGAAGAGGTCGCTGGCCGCGAAACCATTGCCATGGCGATAGCCAGCTTCCCCAAAAGCATCGGCCGGGAATGCCAAAAACTGCTGTATTACCTCGGTTTTGCGGTACTGACCTTAATCGCCAGCTTTGTGATTTCGCCATTGGCGCCGCTGCTGTGGTTTGCCCTGAACGCGTGGATGATGGCGATCGAGTACTGCGATTACCCCATGGACAACCACAAGTTAAGTTTTAAAGATGCTCGAAAACGTATTGGCAGTAGACGCGGCACCAGCTTCAGTTTTGGCGCCCTAGTGATGCTGGGCACCATGGTACCCATTTTGAATTTATTTATTATGCCCGCCGCCGTGTGTGGCGGGACTTTGATGTGGGTGGAGCGTTTTAAGAACCAGAAATAAGTAACGCCTTACCGAAGCAAATGTTCAGGGGGGCGAATACACGGCAGCTTCATACCCAATGCCTCTTCAATATTAGGCAGTAAAAATGCGTCATCTTCGCAGGCAAAACTAATCGAGGTACCGGTTGCGCCAGCGCGACCAGTACGACCAATACGGTGCACATAGTCCTCTGCATCTTCGGGCAATACATAGTTAATAACGTGACTAACGCCGTTAACGTGAATACCACGGCCGGCCACATCGGTCGCAACCAAGCATTCGATTTCCCCGTCTTTAAATTGCTGCAGCGTACGTGAACGCTTGTTCTGGGGAATCTCACCAGACAAAATACCGCAGCGAACTCCGGCTTTTTGCATTTTCTCAAACAGGCGGCGAGTTTCATCTCGGCGGTTAACGAAGATAATGACACTGGTCGCATGCTCTTCACGAACAATGTTCAGCAATAGGCGATACTTGTCTTGAGACTCAACCAAGTAGACCTTTTGATCTACCGTGTCGGTTGCCACGCTTTCTGGCTCGATTTCAATTTTAACCGGCTCTTTAGTCCACTGCTCGGTCAAACGCATAATGTCGTCGGTAAACGTGGCACTGAACAGCAGCGTTTGGCGATGACTGGTGCTTGGCGTGGCCCGCACAATACGCTTCACCTGGGGAATAAAGCCCATGTCTAGCATGCGGTCGGCTTCGTCGATAACCAAAATTTCGATCTGATCCAAATACAGGTCTTTGCGACCTTCAAAATCCAGCAGGCGACCCGGTGTTGCCACCACAATATCGACCATGCCTTTTAATTTATCTTGCTGCTTTTGGTAATCCATACCACCGATCAAGGTCACTACATTCAAACCGCAGTACTTGCCGAGTGCACGCGCATCTTCACCAATTTGCACGACGAGTTCGCGGGTGGGTGCAATCACTAAAGCGCGCGGCTCGCCGGCAAAACGCTCTTCTTCGATGGGGTTATTCAAGAGATCGTTAAAAATAGTAATCAGAAACGCGGCCGTTTTGCCGGTGCCGGTCTGCGCTTTGCCAATGACGTCATTGCCACGCAGAGTGTGGGGTAGTGACACCGCCTGAATCGGTGAACAATATTTAAAACCGGTGTCGGCGATTCCGTGCATTAAACTGGGGTCGAGATCCAAGTCGTGAAAACGCGTTTTTCCCTCTTCAGTCGGCACCTGAAATTGATCTATAGTCCAAACTGGCGCCGCCGCTTTTGGGGCATCGCCTCCACGACTCCTTGGCGAGCGCTTACGCGCTTCTTGGCCGCCGGCGGAAATCGGCGCCGCGCCCTGACTGTCAACAGCTGAAGCCTTTTCTGGCGCTGAAGATGCTTTACCTGACCCAAACAGCTTTTTTAACAAAATTAACTCTTCTTAAATTGCGCAATAATCGCCCATTCTACCACTATTCACTGGCAACACGCCCAACTGCCATTTCACGCAGTAATATAGCAATGTCACCCGCACCTTAAGTTTTGGGCGTTTCGGCCTTTAATGACGCGTCAGTACCAACAACCTCTGACTCCGCCTGGCCCTCAGCCCGACTATCAACTTCAGTTTCATCAAGCTCTTCAGCTTTTGGCGCGGCAGTTGGCAGCGCCTCAGCAACCACTGCGGGTTCAACCAAAGGCTCTGGATTAGGCGCCGGCGCCACCACGGCAGCAATGACCGGCTCTGGCGAATCAGCCAGCGCGCTCTTCGCTGCTTTCGCCTCTTTGCTATCGCGAATACGTGCGCGCGCCTGCCTGTCCAAATAATAATCCAGGCTAAACCAGCGACCACCACCACTAAACAATAAATTGAGCAACATAATAAAATAGGTAGCGGCAAATTCAATACCGTTGTTTAGCACCGCGATATTGCCTTTTTCCGTCAGCCAGGCGTAATTACCGTGCTCCTCGAGAATGCTACTCGCCCTGCGTAAGCGGTCACCAACCGCCTGGCTATTCTCCAAGCTCTCGCGCGCCGCCGGTAAGCCCAAATCCGCCAAGGGCTTCGCGGTACTGGTCGCTGGGTCAGCAGGAGCAATGGCAAACCAACCGTTATCCCAATGCACGGTCACTGCAGCAACAAACATTGCCACCATCAACGGAATACTGACCCAGCGCACAGCCAAACCAAACAGCAATAAAAATCCGCCAAGCAACTCTGTATACGTAAGGAGTTGTGCCAATAGTTCGGGCTCAGGCAGGCCTAAACCACTGCCCAACCATTGCGCCGTGGCATCGAGATGGCGGAATTTATAAAGGCCAGCGGCAATCATTACTGGCGCCAAATACAGGCGAATAAGCAGCGGCGCCAAGCCATCTAACTTAGCCAATAAACCAAAGAGGAAATCGTGTATGCCGTAATATGCCCTGAATAACAAAGTCATAATCAGTCCCGTTTTTTATCGTTATTGCGATCGCTGCGAAAAAGTATAACGAGATGTACAGCTAACTGCACACCGGACAAGCTGGGTCACGGCGTAAATTCAATTGCCGCAACTCCATATTAATACCATCAAACAATAATAAGCGCCCCACCAGCGGCTCACCCAAGCCCGACAGGCACTTTAAAGCTTCTAGCGCTTGCATACTTCCGATTATGCCTACGACCGGCGCAAGCACCCCACTCTCGGAACAATTCAGCGCGGCATCGTCAGCCTCGTGATAAAGGCAGCGATAGCACGGTGAATCTTCCCGACGGAAATCAAACACACTCAACTGACCTTCGCCGCGGATTGCCGCGCCGGACACCAGCGGTTTTCGCGCGGTGTAACAAGCCCGATTTAAAGCAAAACGGGTAGTAAAATTATCACTGGCATCTACTACTAGGTCGACCCCAGCCACAGCCTCTACCAATGCCTCGCCACTGAGTCGCACTGAATGAGGAACAACGCGGATATCAATGTTTAACGCGTGAATACTTTCTGCAACTGAATCGACTTTGCCACGACCAATGTCAGCACTGCCATGGGCAATCTGGCGCTGTAAATTACTTAAATCAACCGTATCGTCGTCGGCAAGATGCAACTCACCCACCCCCGACGCGGCTAAATACAATGCCACCGGGCAGCCCAAACCACCCATTCCTACAATAAGCACCCGGCTTCGCAGCAGCGCCTCTTGGCCCTCCACATCCAAACCCGGCAATAATATATGACGGCTATAACGCAGTAGCTGCTCGTCATCCATGGCGCCATACTCCCATCGTAATTCGCTCATTGCCGCCGTAGTCTCGGCGCGAGTCGATATCACTAAACCCTCGGCTCGCCAGCACTTGCCGTACAGCGTCCGCCTGCTGAAAACCGTGCTCCAGCAACAACACACCACCCGCCAGCAAATAGTCCGGCGCCACTTGAATAATATGTTTAATGTCTGCCATACCGCCCTCGGCGGCAACCAGTGCCGAGCGCGGCTCAAAGCGCACATCGCCCTCAAACAAATGCGGGTCGTCGGAATCGATATAGGGAGGATTACTAACAATCAAATGATACTGCGTGCGTGGAAGCTCGGCGAACCAATTGGACTGCTGAAAACAAACATTGCTCAAACCAAGTGCCAGCCGATTTGATTCCGCCAAAGCCACCGCCTCAGGCAAATAATCAACGCCTAACAGCTGCGCATCACTGCGCTCTGAGGCCAGCGCTAATGCAATTGCACCGGTGCCCGTGCCTAAATCAAGGACTTGTGGTTGGCCGAGCTCGCAAATAATTTCAAGCGCGCGCTCAACCAAACACTCCGTATCAGGGCGAGGAATTAAGCTGGCGGGGGACACTGCAAGTGTTAAGGACCAAAAATCACGAGAACCGAGAATATGGGCAATTGGCTCGCCAGCTAAGCGCCGGGTTAAAAGCGCCTGAAACTGCTCGAACTCGCTTGCCGTTAACACCCGCTCGGGCCAGCTGTATAAATAACTGCGCGACCGATCCAAGCAGTGGCAAAGCAACAGGGCCGTATCGAGATCCGCGCTATCGCTCAGCCCCGCTAATTGCCCGCGATAAGCCAAAGCTTGGGCAATACTGACGCCCGACATTATTCCGCCAATGCCGCCAATAGGTCGGCCTGGTACTCTTGGCGTAAGGGCGAAATAATATGGTCGACGTCGCCCTGCACAAATTCATCTAATTTATACAAGGTGAGATTTATCCGGTGATCAGTTACCCGGCCCTGGGGGAAATTATAGGTGCGGATACGCTCCGAGCGATCACCACTACCCACCAAATTACGCCGTTCGGTCGCCTGCTCCTGCTGATTTTTACTATTGGCGGCATCATTCACTTTCGCGGTTAACAAAGACATCGCCCGCGCCTTGTTTTTATGCTGCGAGCGCTCGTCCTGACACTCCACCACAATGCCGGTTGGAATATGAACAATACGCACGGCAGAGTCAGTGGTGTTTACGTGCTGACCACCCGCGCCACTCGAGCGAAAGGTATCAATACGCAGATCGCCTTTATTAATTTCTATTTCGTCAGCCTCTTCCGGCTCGGCCATCACCGCCACGGTACACGCGGAAGTATGGATACGCCCTTGGGATTCGGTTTCCGGCACGCGCTGCACGCGATGCGCACCAGACTCAAACTTGAGGTGACCATACACCTCTTGACCGGCTACGCGGCTGATAATTTCTTTGAAGCCGCCATGTTCACCCTGCCGCTCACTTAACACTTCAACACGCCAGCCCTTACGCTCGGCATAGCGAGAGTACATACGGAATAAATCGCCAGCAAAAATCGCCGCTTCATCGCCACCGGTGCCTGCGCGAATTTCCAAAAACACGTTATGTGAGTCATTAGGGTCTTTAGGTAATAGCAAAGTTTGCAGCTCGACTTCCAAAACCTCTAATTTGGCCTTGGCTGCCTTGACCTCTTCTTCAGCCATTTCCCGCATGTCGGCATCGTCTTCAGATAGCATGGCCGTCGCTTCCGCTAAATCTTGCAGGACTTGTCGATAATCACCATAGCCATGCACAACAGGCTCTATTTCTGCATATTCTTGCGACAAGCCACGAAAACGGTCTTGATTGGCAATTATCTCGCCATCGCTAAGCAAGGCGCCGATTTCTTCGTAACGATCAAGCAAATTGTCGAGTTTACTGACAAGGGAGGCCTTCATATTTACTCACTTAATTAAGATAGGAGGACGTTCAGGAGTCACGGTCTTTAAGCTGAAATAACTCCCGCGCCCAGTGGACGAGGTCAGTTCGCCCCTTGGCGCCTGCCGCTTTTATTTGGGTTGTGGGGCTATGTATTAACTTATTCGTCAGCCCCCGTGCTAATTGTTCCAGTACTTGTTCGGCGTCATCGCCCTTCGCCAATTGGCGCAAGGCGCGCTCCAATTCAGCATCGCGATACTCTTCAGCCTTGGCGCGATAATCTCGGACGGTGTCAACAGCGTCCAACGCACGGATCTGGGTCTGCCAATCAAGCAAGGCCTTAGCAATAATTTCGCCAGCCTTGTGGGCCTCACTCTGCCTCGCGCGCTTGTTCTCTTCAACAATTTCTCGCAAGTCGTCAACGGTGTACAAAAAAACATCAGCTAACTCAGCGACTTGCGGCTCAATATCACGAGGAACAGCAATATCAACCATCACCATGGGGCGATGCCTGCGTCTTTTTAGTGCAACTTCCACCGCCCCTTTACCAAGAATAGGCAACTGGCTCGCGGTTGAGGCGACCACGATGTCGGCATCGACCAAATAATTTGGCATATCCGAGAGCATAACCGCCTCGGCATTAAACTGGTCGGCCAATCCCCGCGCGCGCTCAAGGGTGCGGTTAGCAATAATAATACGCTTTACGCCTTTATCCTGCAGGTGGCGGGCTACCAGTTCGATGGTTTCGCCGGCGCCTATTAACAGCGCCGTACAGCTACTCAACGAGGAAAACACATGCTGGGTTAAATTGACCGCGGCATAGGCAACTGACACTGGGTTTTCACCAATGCCGGTATCCGTGCGCACCCGCTTCGCCACGGTGAATATGTGAGCAAAGGTGCGGTGCAAACCACCATTAGCGGTACCAGCATCAACCGCCTGAGCATAGGCCGTTTTCATCTGGCCAAAGATCTGCGGCTCGCCTAACACCATCGAATCCAAGCCAGCGGCGACTTCCATCATATGCTTCAGCGCATACTGGCCGCGGTGGTCGTAGATGCATGCCGCTAACTCAGCGCGATCAATATGATGATACGCCGACAACCAGTCCAAAATTCCACAGACGGCAGCATCGGCTTCGCCGGCAATAACGCCGTACAACTCGGTGCGATTACAGGTAGACAATATTGCTAGCTCAGACACCCCTGCGCAGCCAAGCGCTTCGCGCAGGGCAGACGGCATTTGCTCAGGCACAAACGCCACGCGCTCACGCACCGCGACCGGTGCCGAGTTGTGGTTTATACCAATTACGAGCAAATTCATTGAATAACGTGCGCCTGACTTTTCGAGTTACCGCGGGTGAGCAATGGTGAATTTTAGCAAGATGAAGGCCAAATGTGGATTTTATTACGAGCTGACAGCAAACATTGTTGTTTTTGCGAATTTAGCGGGACTATTACTGTCCTAGGTTTTTGCTCTAACTCATAGCCAAGAGCCATGCTAGTATTGGCTTTCAAATTCCGTGGTGATACCTAAGTTATGCGTTCTGCCTTTCCATACCTACTGATAACAATGGCCTTACTCTGCGGCTGTGCGAGCGTAGGCCCGGAACACGAGAACGAAGCGACGATCGTCGCCAGCGCAGACACTCAGAACAACAAACCGGCTACTCGCGCCTTTCCTGAAGATACGTTTTTCGACCTGTTAGTAGCCGAAATGGCCCTGCGCTACCAAGACCTCGACACCGCGCTCGACAACTACAGCTACCAAGCCGACAAAACCGGCGACCTTGGTGTCATCACCACCGCAGCAAGACTCGCCCAATATCTGAATCGCGACGACGTTGCCCAGACCTACGCTCTGCAATGGCTAAAGTACGAGCCCGAAAATGCAGAGGCCCACTATATATTGGCCTCATCGCTATCACGGAGCCAACGGCCACTCGACGCATTCCCCCACATGACCAAAGTCATGGAGTTAGGCGGCGAAAGTAATTTTGCCGCCCTCGCCGCCACGGTGCTGTCTCGCACCGAAGACGAGCAGCGCGATTTTCTTCAACTTTTAAATACCCAGCTAGAACGCCACCCAGGTGATAACTCACTTAAAATTGCCAAAGCGCTGATGCTCCAATACCAAAAGCAGGAGGCCGCCGCCCTAGCCCTAATCCAACAGGTACTTAGCGACGAACCAGACAACCCCCACGCCCTGCTAATTGAAACCCGCACACTCGCTCAGCTTGGCCGCGATGACGAAGCACTTGCCCGACTACGCTATGCCGTAGATCAAAACCCCAACCACAAGCGCCTGCGTCACGACCTTGCTCGACGCTTGGTGAAGACCGACTTATTTCAAGCCAAAGCCCAATACGAACTGTTACTCAGACAGAACCCCGCTGACAGCGACTTACTGCTCGAACTCATGCTGATAAACCGCGAACTCAGTAACACCAGCGAGGCAGCAAAACAACTTGAGTCGCTTAGCGACACCCCAGCCCACAGCAGCCGCGCCCATTATGTATTGGGCCGCCTGGCCGAAGACGACCGCAATTGGCAAGAGGCAATGGCCCATTACGAACAGGCTACGACCGAGCCCGAGTTCGTCCCAGCTAGCCAGCGCCTCGCCAGCATCTCGCTAAGTGTTGATGGCGCCGAAAAAACGCTAACACGCCTACAAACCCTGCGCGAAAGACTGCCCGAGCATGCCAGCCTGATCGCTTTGCTTGAAGCAGAAATCCTGCGCAAAGAAGCCCAATACCAACGCGGTTACGACCTATTGAGCAAGGCATTAAACAACACGCCCGACGACGAGCAATTACGCTATGCCCGCTCTTTATTCAGTGAAAAACTAGGTGATCTCAGCGGGCTAGAAATGGATCTCCGGCACATCATCGACCGCGACCCAGAAAACGCCGCCGCACTCAATGCACTGGGCTACAGCTTAGCCAACCTCAGCTCGCGACTTGGCGAAGCAGAAAACTTTGTAAAGCGCGCACTCGCATTAGAACCCGAAGACCCGGCGATTATTGACAGCTACGGCTGGATACTCTTTCTAAAGGGCGACATCCACAGCGCAGTTAAAGTGCTTGAGCGGGCTTACAATAAAAGCCAAGACCACGAAATAGCCTCCCATTTTGGCGAAGCCCTTTGGGCAAGCGGCGATCAACAGCGCGCCAAGACCGTATGGAAAGCCGGCCTCAAAGACACCCCAAATAGCCCAATTATTTATGACACCCTGCGCAGGCTAAACTTATTCAATGATTAACCCCAGCCGCCACCTACGCAAATATATTGCCGCACTATGCCTACTGTTATTAGGAGGGTGCGCAGCCAGCCCCGAGCGCTTCCACGACAATGACGCGGATAACTGGCAATTAAAAGGTAAAATTGGTGTTTGGCATGGCGACAAAAAAGAAAGCGCCGCCATAGACTGGAATCAATGCAGTGCAGACAAACTGCATATCCGCCTCAGCGGGCCACTCGGCAGCGGCGCCATCGAATTATATGCAGACCAAAACGGTGCTAGCCTCACGCAAAATGGCGAAACCCGTCGCGCCGACAGCATTGAAAGCCTCGCCGCTCAAGCTCAATGGCCAATACCTGTAAACGCTCTGCGGCTTTGGGTGCGAGGTCAGGCAGCGCCACAATCAAAGCAGCAAAGTAAAATAAACACCAATGGCCAGCTTGAAGAATTATTACAAGCTGGCTGGACCATTCAATATCGTTATAGCCAACCCCTGCAAACGCTACCAGATCGAGTTGAAGCCAGCTCTGCAGACACCCGACTAACCTTAATTATTCGCGATTGGCGTGAACAAGCGAGCACCTGCACTCCCAAATGACAATGATTGAACTGCCCTGCCCGGCTAAAATAAATTTATTTCTCAATATTACTGGGCGTCGCGCTGACGGCTACCACGAACTGCAAACCCTATTTCAACTTTTAGATTACGGCGACACGTTACGCCTGCAACGCCGCGCAGATAACTTACTGCGCTTGCACCCCGAGCTAAACGGCGTCCCCAGCGAAGACAATCTAATTATACGCGCAGCAAGGCAGCTGCAAGCCTTATATCCTCAGCAAACGCTCGGCGCCGACCTCTCCTTAACTAAACGCCTCCCCATGGGCGGGGGTATTGGGGGCGGCAGCTCCGATGCAGCAAGCACCCTACTGGGCCTTAATCGCCTGTGGGAGCTAAACCTCAACTTGGCGCAATTAGCTGAAATCGGCCTAAAGCTCGGCGCCGACGTACCTGTTTTTGTGCACGGCAAGACCGCTTGGGCAGAAGGCATTGGCGAAAAATTAAGCCCAATACAGACAGCAAACAGCTGGTTTGTGGTGCTTAAACCAGACTGCCATGTGTCCACAGCTAAAATTTTTTGTCATGAACAATTGACACGCCATAGCTCACCGATCAAAATAGCCGCCTTTCTTGAGGGAGGTAACGGAAACAGCTGTGAACCACTGGTTCGAAAACTGTATCCGAATGTTGATAAGGCTTTGATTTGGCTGAATCAATTTGCTCCCGCGAAGCTAACTGGAACAGGCGCTTGCGTGTTTGCCAGCTTCCAAGATCAGGCAACTGCTGAAGCAGTTTGCGGACAACGGCCGAATAATATTGACGGCTTTGTTGCCCGAGGTGTTAACACCTCGCCACTGCATACAGCATTGGGCATTCTTTAAT
>TARA_R110001599_G_scaffold26935_1_pt1 | contig 12853 bp, 16 predicted proteins | sample TARA_R110001599 | Tara Oceans TARA_R110001599 (sample SAMEA4398360) | marine metagenome | biome: Polar Biome; feature: [MES] marine water layer (ENVO:01000295) within the mesopelagic zone...; material: water (ENVO:00002006), including particulate matter (ENVO:01000060) such as...... | reverse complement strand
AACTCGATAGCATCTTGAATGACCATTTCTAAACAAACTGGTGTGAGTTCAGTGCCGGCAACGCGTGCAAACGCTTTAAGGTGCTTGGTGATACGAGTGATTTTTGTTAATAATTGCCGAATTTTATCTAAGCTATTTTGAGCTTTGTCTATTTGTCCTTGTTCCATATGACGCCCGGCGGTGTGCAAGTGGCTGGCAATGGCTGTCAGGGGCTGGTTTATTTCGTGAGTAATGCCAACACCAAGTTGTCCTAAGGCAGCGAGTTTTCCCGCTTGTACTAATTCGTTTTGCGCCGCTTTTAATTGTGCTTCTGCAGCGACTCTTTCCTCTATTTCAGCCGCGAGTATTTGGTTGGTTCGCTCCACTTCTCTGGCGGTTTGCTGAAAATACTGGAGGTCTCTGGCCATACTGGAGACTTCATCGTGGCCAACAATGCGTATTTGTGTGTCTAATTGAGAGCTAGCAATGGCTCGCATGTTTTGTTGTAACTCAATGATTCGTTGTAGCACATTGCGGCGCACGTAAAACCAAGAAATGGCGCAGGCGACACTTAAGCTAATCAGAGACAGCAGTAGAATATTACGAATGCTGCTGTTGATGGACTTGATCGCGCCTTCTAATGAGCCACGAATGCTGGTGTTGGTGTAGTTGGTATATTGGTTAATCTGCGCCGCTAACTGCTGAATGTGTTGTTGACTATTTTCTAGCAGAAAGCTCTGCTGATACAGCAGGTCTAGTTCTTCATTTTTTAGTTGAAATAGAGCGCCTTGGCGTGAGCTCATCATGATCAAATTGAGTAATGATTGGTGCAATTCTTGAGGAACTTGAGGCAACGTGTTCAAGTACTGAGTTATTTCATCTCCCAACCTTTCTAGGCGTAAAAAGGTGTAATCCAGTTCATTGAAAGAAGCGTCGTTGCTGACTTTTTCGATTAAGCCTGAAAAATAATAGAGGCGACGCATGACTTGTTCTAATTCAGGCGTGCGATCTAGTTGATCCACTTGGCCAATCAAGCCCTCAAATAGCGGGAAGACGAATGAAGACTGTTTTGCGAGTTCGAGTCTGATGACTTCTCGTCGCTCTACGCTTTGATTTAATAACGTGAGGCTGTTTTTGATTTGTGTAATGAGTTCAAGAAAGTAACGATTATAGTCGGGCAAATTTCGCATCAGTGCATCCATCTCACTGATGGCAGAGCTCAGCGCGTTCATGGTGTTTTCTCTGGATATGGAGGCATCACTGGTGACGAGAAGGGGGGCGGTGGCCACAATAAGCCGACTTTTGTCGTTGAGTCGAGCGGCTGCATCTAGACCTGGGATGTCTTGGAGCTTTAGTAAAAGAAGACGGTCACTTAGTTGTAGGTAGGTGTTCGTTGCCAATCCGCTGGCCACAATAGTAATGGATGAAATAAGCACGAAAGCCAAAAATAATCTACCGCCAATACCAATATTGCGAAGCCAAAAAAACGTGGGAATCCCCATTTGTGTTAGTCCTGTTATTTTTATAATTAGATTCCACAATGAAAATTCTATGCCAACTATGAGGCCTGATTTTTATTGCGTTTCTGCCTATAGTGAGGACAAAAATGTCCCATCACAAGCTTTAATTGATGGAGGATGTAAGGCGTACGTAAGAGGTTTGATTGAGTATTCCGTTCCTTTTAGCGCGTTTCGAAATCCACGTTTGAAAAGCGCTAAAAGAGGTGGGATTAAAAGGTTAGAGCTTTCTGAGCCCCCACATCAAATATAAACCACCGATAATGGAAGCGACCATGCCGGTTGGAATGTCTTCGGGGTACAGTAGTTGTCGTCCAAGCCAATCGGAGAAAAGCATTAACGTACTTCCCACTAGGATGGACGCAATGAGATGTTCTTTTGCTCGACTAAATCCTAATAAACGCGCGAGATGCGGTGCCATTAGACCGATAAAACTCAGTGGTCCAACGACTAACGTTGCACTGACGGTTAATCCTGATACTAGAAACAAGAGCAGCATTCTTGAACGAGAGACGTTCATGCCTAAAGAGCGAGCGCTGGTTTCCCCTAACGGTAAAATATCCAACCAACGATGACAGGTAAAGGCAATAGACAGTGATATGGCGGTGGCAATAGCAAGTGGTATCAGTGTGCTGTTGGTCACGTAATAGGTGGTGCCCGCTAACCAAGCAAGTAACTGATAGCTTCTAGGATCTCCACCGGCCAACACAATCGTTTGAATCGCACCCATTAACGCCGTTATTGCAACGCCGGTTAAGAGTACTTTCTCTGGTTGAAAACCGGTTTTTCGGTTGAGTAATATGATCAGGCTAACGGAAGACAGCGCGCCAATAAAACCGCCAACGTACATGCCTGCTAGGCTCGAACTCAGGCCAGAAAACAGTGTCACAATAACCCCTAACGCTGTGCCAGAACTGATACCTATGACTTCAGGGCTGGCCATTGGGTTGCCACTGAGTCGCTGTATGATCGTACCGGCCGTTGCTAGCATGGCTCCGGCTAAAATAGCAGCAATCAGACGAGGAAATCGCCACTCCAATACGGACCAGTTCCCCGTGGTGAATATCCAACTCCAGCCTTGATTTCCAATAGACAGGCATGAAAAAATAAACAATCCAATAAAAACAGAACCAAGTGCAATCCAAATGGTGTACTTGCTGAGGTGTCGGCCTTGCTCGCTATGGCGAGTCAAAACGGTCTCGGTGTGAGTTTGGCTGCGCATGGCCAGTATCGGGAGTAGCCATAACATCAGCGGTGCGCCGAGTGCAGCAGTGGCCGCTCCAGTCGGAACCATGATGGACATGAGGTCAGGGAGTTGCTGTATCACTAAATCGGTTAGGGTCAGTAGCAATGCGCCAATAAATATAGACGCTAGAAATTTTGGCAGTAATCTATGAACACCTATTAAACGCGTTATAGCCGGTGCAGCAAGGCCAATGAATCCTATTATACCCACGGTAGCCACCACCAAAGAGGTCAACAAAACCGCGACCCCTAGACAAATGATTCGTAGCTTTGTCAGTGAGACTCCAAGACTTTTTGCGCCAGATTCAGACAGCTGTAATAAGGTTAATGGTTTCACGAAGAGGAAAGCCACGATAATGAGGGCGATAATTCTAGGGGTTAGGTAGGCGACATTTTCCCAGCCAGTTTGAACCAATGAGCCTGCGCCCCATATCATTAACCCTGCCAATTTTTCTTGGTTCATAATAAGCAGAACGGTACTAAACGCGCCAAAGTAGAGATTAAGAATTAATCCAGAAATGACCACAATGGTTGGAGAAAGCGCGCGACGCCAAGAGAGCGCGAACACAATCCCCATGGCAATTAAACCGCCAGCCATGGCGACGAAGCTGTACGACAATTCAATCAGCCATGGCGCATACAGTGTTGCCATCATCAAGCTAAAGCTGGCGCCGCTTGCTACCCCAAGAGTGGTTGGTGACGCTAATGGATTTCTTAATACCTGCTGCATCAAAACGCCAGCAACCGCTAACGCTGCGCCACAAATTAACGTAGTAAAAACGCGAGGCCACCAAGTTAAATGGAGTTTTATTGAATTATTTGAGAGCCAGTTAGGTTGTAATAAACTCGTCAGGTTAAGCGTGAAGGTATCATTTAATGATAATTGCCAGCCCATGAGCAGTGCGACACTGGTCGTTAATATGATGATAAAGCCAATAGGGAAAATTCGCATTATTGCTTCTCCTTATTGTTCAGTGTTTTTGTGAGTTGTTCTGCGAAGCGTAGGGTGGATGGTATGGCGCCAAAGCTCCATGTCGGCTCGACTGTCAATGCTGGTTGGCCGGTATTTTTAACCAAATATTGCCAGAATTGATCGCGCTGTAAACTTCTTTCTACGCCAGCAGGCAGAGGTTTAATAATGATGATTTGCCCTTTGATGTCCATCAGCTGGTCTATCCCTATCAGCGAAAACCCCCATGGATTTGTCTCTGCTTGCCAAGCACTTTTCAAACCGATTTTATTGGCTGCAATTTTATACATGCTGTTTGTACCAAAGATTCTGACGTGACGGCTGTCCATAAATTGGATCATTAATAGGGGCGGTGTGTCTTTTGGTGTTTTGTCGGCTAACCCCATTAGAGTTTGTTCGGCAGAGTAAATTAGCGCGTTAGCTTCTTTTTGTTTGTTTGTCTCTTCTCCAAGTCGGCGGGTGAAACCTTTAAGCCCTTCCCAAGTGATGTTGTCTTTTTTATAAAGGGTGAATTCTGTAACCGGTGCTATGCGAGACAATTTAGGCGTAAGTGAGCCAAATAAAGGAGAGATAAAAATCTTATCTGGTTTGAGTTCAGCAAGTCTTTCTAAATTAGGTTGCGAGCGTAATCCTACGTCTTCTGTTGAGTTTGGAATAGCGGGTTCTCGAACCCATGAGTTGTAGCCTGACTGTTGTGCCATCGCGATGGGCGTTATGCCAAGCGCGATAAGGGTTTCTGTTTGGGTCCAGTCGATTGATATGACTCTAAGGGGCTCGATTTGTGCCGCATTTAAGATATTTGATGCGCAGAAGGCAAAAAAGACAATGAAAAAATGTAGAGGTTTAGACGCCATGACATTTTTTTCCATCAGTAGGGCATAGCTACGGGGTAGCCAGCAGGATGTCGAGTGATGTGCATGTCAATACCATAAATATTTCGCAGTTGTTTTGTTGTGAATATTTTTTCAACCGAATCTGAAATAATCATTTTTCCGCTATGAAGTGCGACGATGTGATCACAAAAGCGCGCGGCCATGTTTATGTCGTGAATGACGATTATGACGCCAAGATTGAGCTCTCTACAGAGCTTTTTGATTAGATTTAGCATGTCTATTTGGTGTGCTACGTCAAGTGCAGAAAGAGGTTCATCAAGGAGTAAGTACTGAGTGTTTTGGGCAATTAGCATTGCCAACCACAAGCGCTGGCGTTCACCACCAGATAAGGTATCAACCAATCTATCCGCGTAGGCTGTTGTATCGGTTAAGGCCATGGCTTCATCAATGTGTTTTTTGTCGTTGCCGTTTAAACGGCCAAGTAAACCATGCCAAGGATAGCGCCCGAAGCTGACAAGATCTTTCCCTGATAGGCTATCAGTCGATGGTGTTTGTTGGGGGAGATAAGCCACTTGTTGTGCAAATTTTTTATTGGACCAAGAGCCGATCGGTTGATTTTCTAGAAAAACATTACCACTGGTTGGTTTTTGTTGCTGGGCTAGTAGTTTTAATAGCGTGGACTTACCTGAACCATTGTGACCAACGAGGGCGTAAATTTTCCCTGGTTCAAACGTCATTGAAAAGCCTGCTAGTAGTGAGCGATCACCGACACTAAATTGCAGTTCTTTAGACTCTATCATTTTTCAGACCAAAATATGGGGGCTTAATACTCTCTTTGAGTGTGTGGTACAGACTCAAACCGAAGGAGTATTTTATTAGTATTGGTAATGCTAATGCAAATTATTTGCATATAAAAGGCATTCCTATCTTCATGGTGTGGTTCGACGTATTGGTGCTGTTGGCGCTTTATTGATGTACGTGACGTATGAATCTGGTGAGCAGATCCACTCAGAATGTAGAGAAGGGGTGATGTTATAAGTCTAAATAGGCATTTATTACTCAGCCATTGATTGTTTAAAAGCGCCATATCAGCCAAAATAGCCGTATACAACTACGATTAACATGACGGGGTTTTCGATAAAGGCGACGTTAAGTCGGCTTTTTATAGAGAATGTAAAAACCGCGCATAACCTAAAAGAATTTTTTAATGGCAGACCAGAACTTTCTTAACGAAGTAAGTAAACGAAGAACTTTCGCGATCATATCGCATCCAATTGATTGTGCGTAAGTCTCACTAAGCCAAACCCCGACAAAAATCCACACAAACCCTCTAATTTACTGATGTTCCCGTTTTTGGGTTAGACAAGTAACGACTAACCAAGACATAATGAGCCACACTAAATGTGTACACACGCGTGTACATAAAATGGTGTTTTTCGTGTCATTTAAAATATGTACACAACATACGGCGGGGGCTAGGTATGGCGCTATCTGAGGCTTGGTTAAAAGCCAATCATAAAAAAGAACGAGACAAGCCAGAAGAAACAACCGACCGTGATGGTTTAAGTGTTCGCGTGTCTGCGAAAGGTAAGATCGTTTTTCAAATTCGTTATCGATACGACGGAAAACCAGCGCGGCTTGATGTGGGTTCTTATCCTCTTATTGGGTTGAAGACAGCCCGCGAGCGAGCCCAAGAATTTAGGTCTAAATTAGAGCAAGGTTTTGATCCACGCATAGTAAAGCGGATGGAAAAACAGGCGATAGTACAGATTGAATCATTCAGCGAATTATTTACACAGTGGTATCACTCATATTGTAAAAAGAATAAAAAAGGCCATGAAGGAATTATGCGGTCTTTTGAGTTGTACGTATTTAAAGCGGTTGGCATGTTGCCAGTGGGGGCTATTACACTGCAGCAATGGCTGAAAATATTAGAAGATTTAGTTGCTGCAGGAAAGCCGTCTATCGCTGATAGGATATTAACCAACACAAAACAAATGTTGAAATGGTGTGTTAGACGGCAGTTAGTAGACAAAAATGTCTTGTCGGATATTAATGCTAAACAAGATTTGCAAGTGACAAGCGGCGTGACGGATCGAGCGTTAACAGATGAGGAAATATACTACCTTTGGCGCGCGGTGGATTTATCGCGGATGGCGCCAAAGAATAAAAATTTTGTGAAGCTGTGCTTATTTTTCGGCTGTCGAAATGGCGAGCTAAGGGCTAGTGAAAAAACACACTTTGATTTTGAAAATCATGTTTGGACGGTGCCACCAGAAAACCACAAGTTAGGTCAAAAAACAGGAAAGCCAATATTGCGGCCAATCATTCCAGAAATAGAGCCGATAATAAAAAACGCAATAGCACTAAGTGGTCGAGGGCGGTATGTCTTTAATAATGCTGGCACAGATGAACCTATGGGGCGTTCGGCTCCGTTGGCATTGCCTTACAACATCATGCAATGGTTAAGAAAAAACGATGGTTACGAAATGCTACATTGGTCTATTCATGATTTGCGACGAACCGCACGAACTAACTTTTCGACATTAGCACCGCCGCACATTGGGGAAATAATACTGGGGCATAAGCTACCAGGTGAATGGCAGACGTATGACCAATACCACTATCTTGATGAACAGGCCGAAGCCTACAAAAAATGGTGGGTTAGGTTACAGGCGTTGATTGCAAAGCCTTAACCTAAGCTTTAATTTGGTTTCTTTTAATGGATTCAAGTGTCTGTGCAAATCAATATCAAAGTGGCTAACAGATGATGACCTCTTTCTTGCTAAAAAAGAACGACGGGTACTAAATGGCTTATTGATCTATTCATGATCTAAGAAGAACCGCGCGTACTAACTTTGCGAAGGTTGCGTCGTCGCACGTTGGTGAAATTGTGCTTGGACATAAGTTACTAGGTGAATGGGCGACTTATGATTGCTTAATTAAGCGGTCGGAGGCTTACCAGAAATGGTGGGGTGTACTAGATACTATGGGTAGAAAACCCTATAAAAAGAATGAGTAAAGATATATAAAAAACTGATAAAACATGTGATTTCGTTGTGATATGTGTAGTGATAACACAAAAACTATATTAGTATCGTATCAAGTTTACACAGTGTGTAGTTTACCATCATCCTTTAAAATTCAATTTATTGTATCGTTTCATTATAACTAGCTGTTATTTCGAATCTTTTTTTTATTTGTGATCGGAGCAAAGCTTTTAGAAAACACGCATCTTCGTTTTTGGAATTAAAGATTGCCTTGTTGTTTCTTCTTGTTTGCGAGTTTTCACGGTTATATGGCTATAAACTAGTATGATAAAAGGCACACATGGAACTTGTACCTCTAATGCTGATTCTATCATGGCAGATATGAGTTTTAGGGCTTCTACGGTTGGCCTGAGAGGAGCTGGTGCATATTTCTGGGGGTATCATTCAGATGAGGCAAAAGACGATGCAAAAGAGCTTGCGGTTTGTTGGTGGGGCATTGAGACTAAAAGAGGTAATTACTCGAAGTCACAAGACAAGCGTTGCTCGGTTATATATGTAGATTTTACTATAGAAAATAAAGACGTTGAGGTTCTTGATATAACGGAGCCTGAAATAAATGAAACTTTTAGAACATATTCAAAAAAAGTTTTAGATAGAGTTGTTACGAAAGATGCTAATGATGTATCGCAAGTATACGATATGTTTATTAGTTTGTTAGAAGAGAAAGCAAAAAGGAATTTTAAGCTTATTCACGCTAGAGTTCAGTCTCCAGGAGGTTATGACTCAGGTCTGCCTAAAGATGTTGCAGGGACTCCATCATGCTATATCGCTAGAGACACTTCGTGTGTGAATATCAAAAGCAGAGAGGTTGTAATATGAGTAATTTATCCGATGCATTAAAGAACATTTTGAGTGACATTGATGATATGCCTGATAGTGAATTACAGGCAACATTTGATAAGCATAAAAATGGTGTTGTTGGTGCTGCAATTTCTGATCTTCAGGCTTTTGGCGAACGAAAAAATTTAATGTCGTGGGATATTCTTGGGCATCATTATGAGATTTTAGAGTTGAAGCTGAAGAGCAGAAATAGAGAGTGCTTATCATCCTTCTATTGGGAGATTTCAACTATTGTTGATTGCTATGAGCGCAACCTTGAGATGGCAGTAGTAGATGCTGCAAATGATGAAAATTATCTAATGGCTGCATAAGAGTTATGGAAGATAAATCTAAAAATGTTCGGCACGCAATTCAATTAGTAGATCTGAAGGTGCTTGAGTTATCGCTTAAGGTTAAAGCAGAGAACGCTCAAGATAGAATGCCAGATTCTAGCGTTTTTGGTATGCATCATGGACATACTGAATACGATGCTGAAAATAAAAGGATTGTTGTCAAAGTTGGTATGGACATTTCAGAAGAAAATGATGATGACACTCCGTTTGAGATGAAGGTTGAGCTATTGGGGGTTTTTTCTGTAGATGAATCTCGATTCCCTATAAAATTTATTGAGGATTGGGCTGCTAAAAATGCTCCTTTGATTTTGTATCCTTATATAAGGGAACAAGTTCATAGCTTGACAACTAGAGCTGGATTCACAGGAGTCTTGCTTCCATTATTTGAAGTTCCAACATTCAAACTGCAAAAATAAGAAACCGCCAGTATGGCGGTTTTTTTTTAGCATATGAGAGAATTGTAAATTTATAGAAAAGAAGCCGCTCTATAATGAGCGGTTTTTTTGTGTCTAAAATAATCGAATATTATTTACTTTGTATAGGTAGGTCGGGCCATCTTTTTTTCAAGTCTTCAAAAATCGCGTGGCCGTTTTGGATGACGTTGTGTGGTTCGACGTGCAGTGACCAGCGGCCTTTGATCACGGTAATTGCTGCGTCAAAGTTGAATGCGTCGAGGTGGCAAAACCAAGCCAGAGGCGCGTGCCAGTTGTAACTGTTGTAAGTAGACAGCAAGATTTGCGCGGCCACTTCGCCCGCGTTGCTGTCACTTTGCGACAACTTCAATAAGCGCAAGATGGCGTCTTTGTATTCGGCTTCACTTGCTTGGCTTTTGATTGCGGCTGCATCATAAGCCTGTTGTTGTTCTTCAATCGCCGCGCGAAATTCGGGGTCCATTGTTGTTAATTGTTGTTTCATGGTCTTTACTCCCGTTGATAAAAGAAAGCCGCCGTGATTGGCGGCTTTTTTGTGTCTGACATTTAGCGTTGTGGAGGGTTGCCCCAGCTTCCATAGCTTTGTGGTTGTGGCGCGGGCGCTTGTTGCTGTTGTTGCGGTGCGGGCGCTTGTTGGTTTTGGGTTGGATCATCCCAAAAGATGGTGAGTTTGATTGATCCCGTTGAACCAATTGGCATGGAATCAAGATCAATGCTGACTTGTGGCGGCAAGTGCGGTTGTTCGCTCGGCCAGAGGGTTGCTTTGCCAAGCGTTGCATAGCGCGCTTTCATCTTCGGGCGGTTTTGTGTGTCACGCTCGTTCGTTGGGTAATATTCTGCGGCATAAACTACGCGGCCTTTTGCTAACGGTTGGTTGTTCTGTTGATGTTGCTGAGACATGGTTATTTCCTTTTTATTTGCTGTTCATTCGTTTAAGTTGTTGTTCGTACATTTCTTTAAGCTTTGGGTGCTTGCGTAAATGCTCGGTCATGGCGCCGCGTTCCCATTGCATATCTAACAAAGCTTCAATATCCCGAAACGCTTTGTTCTGATAAATCAAAGCGTTTTCACCGCGATCTAGGGCTAGGTAAAAGGTTTCGATGGATTTCTTTACAGCGTGCATTTTTATGGATAGGGCTTCGGCATTGGGTACGCATGCTTCAAAGTGTCCAGCGCGTTGGACTGAGTCGCCGCCACATGTTGGGCACTTTGTCGCTTCGGTTTTGAATGCGTCGGCGAGATTGATTTCAACGGATAGAGAACGTGATTTCGTTACCATGATGGTTCCTTTACTTAGTCAGTTTAAGAAGGGCTGCTTTTACGCAGGTAGGGCACGTTGCCAGGTATCGGCTTTTTAAATCTGGTGAGAGATTTACAAAACCGCTTAACGTGGTGCGGCGGATGACGTTATAATCTGCGTTAGACATGATTGATTCCTTTGGTTAGTGGTTGGTTTTGTCTCGGCCGGTTGGGAAGTTGCATTTCCTACCGGCTTTTCTTTTTCTAATGCGTGCTCGCTTTTTTACTGCGGGCTTTTGAAAGCGCCTTTTCTCTTTCTTCCCATGCGTAAATGTCGTCTGCTGACCAAAGGTTATAAGTGCCGCTTGGGCGGATGGTGGGTTCTGGCAATGGGTTGATTTCTTTTTGCTGCCAACGGTGAACCGTACGCGCCGACAAATTGCCAAGGCGTTCACGAAGTTGGAACGAATTTAAATAACCGGATGCAGGCGTGATTGAATTGCTCATGATGTGTTCCTTATGCAAATTGGCTAATGGCGTATTCGTGTTGTTCGGTGATTAGCTTTTTCAGGCCTTCTGTTTCCCATGGTGTTTTGCAGTCAGAGTTGAATGCCATATCCATTTGAAAGCCGTATGGTGCAAAGCCCAACATATAGGCAACAAAGAAGCGCCATAAAGAGAAAAGGTGAAGATCATTAAGAGTGGTTAATTGAGCGGCGGCGTCGTTGCCGTGGTAATCCGTGAAGAATTCAGCGCACGCTTTTTCTAAACGACCGCTTTTATCGTGAGATTCAACGAAGTCTAGAAAGTTGGTATTGCCCATTGCTTTGATGATGGTGACTTGGATAGTCATGTTTAGTCCCTCTTTGTCATTTAGGTAAAGCTAACAAAGCGGATACTAGAGTGTGTTAGGTTTTGTGTCAAACCTTTTTGTTAGGGGGAGTTATAATTTGTATTTTATCTCTTTAACCACGCCTATGATTCTGCAATTGCCATTAATGGTAATAGAGGGGTAAGAAGGGTTGAGGGGTTTTAGGAATTTCATACCTGCATCAATCACCAGCTTTTTAAATGTTGCCTCATCGGTGCCGTCCAGCTTAGCAACGACAAGTTTACCGCTTTCTGGGGAAACGTCTGGGTCTACTAGAATTAGCATTCCTTCAACAATACTTAGCCCCATTGGTGCGGTCATGCTGTCACCCACCACGCGAAGCCAAAAGGCGTGATCGCTTGCGCTTTCTGGTGCGTCTTCCCAGTTAACTTTGTCATTAATATCATTAAAATCAATAGCTTCTGACCAATTTCCTGCTTGAACGTTACTAATGATAGGTAGCTTTTTAGTCTTTGTTGGGAGGGGGGCGTTTTCAAGATTGCTTTCAATATCTGGGGCTTGGGAGCCTTTACCGTCAAGTAACCAGCGGGCGCTAACGTTTATTACTTTGGCTAGTTTATAAAGGTTTTCCCCTTTTATTTTCATTATGTCGCTTTCCCATTGCGACACAGTAACGTGCGAAACACCTACTCTTTGGGCTAGTTCTCTTTGTGAGTATTTAAGTTCTTTTCTTCTGTTTCGGATTCTATCGCCAAGCGTATTCATAAATTAATTCCAAACGTATTTGTATAGGTAATCCTAAATTATGTTGACTTTGGTAATACTTACATTATTATCGTAAGGAAAACCTAACAAAGGAAGTGAAGAAAATGCTTAAACAAACTGTGATTGATTATTTTGACAAGAAGCCAAGCGCCCTTGCTAAAGCTTTGGGTGTGGCACCCGCATCTGTTTCGGATTGGGGTGATGTCATTCCAGAGAAACGGGCTTTTCAGTTAGAGCGCCTTACCGAGGGCGCTCTTAAATACGATGCTTCTTTGTATAGCTGTCAGCATAAACAAACCGCTTAGTTTTAAAAACATGCCATTGTCTGGGGAGAGAATGAAGATGGATCACTTTCAAAAAGCACTGCACGACCTTGTCCATACGTCTGAAATGGACGCTGGGCAAATAGCCGACACGCTCGGTATAAGCCGCAAAATATTGACCAACAAGGTCAACCCTGAAAACGCCTTCAATAAATTAACCGTTCATGAGCTATTCGCCATCACGATCCTAACCGGTAACGGCGTCGTGTTGCGTGCCATGCAAGCCGAGCTGGTGTTAAGCACATTGAAAGACGCGCCCGTTTCTATCCTTGACGCCATGATCAACCAAGGCAAAGAGTGCGGCGACGTATTCGCCGTGGTGCAAGAAGCCTTGGCCGACAATCGATTGACCGAGCGCGAACGTTCCAAAGTATTGAAAGAAGTTGATGAAGCCATTGGCTCATTAGAAAGAACGCGTCTGGCCGTGATTGCTCACGGGCGATAGGGGAATTTATGAAACGTACATTTGAACAGGGCGTTAATGCCTATAAAGCGGG
>TARA_R110001599_G_scaffold305946_2_pt1 | contig 12865 bp, 13 predicted proteins | sample TARA_R110001599 | Tara Oceans TARA_R110001599 (sample SAMEA4398360) | marine metagenome | biome: Polar Biome; feature: [MES] marine water layer (ENVO:01000295) within the mesopelagic zone...; material: water (ENVO:00002006), including particulate matter (ENVO:01000060) such... | reverse complement strand
GGTGTGGTAATTGAGATATTAGATGATAACGAAATACCTTATAGTATTGTATAATAAAGATAAAATTAAAGATAAAAAATTTAAATAATGGCAATAGATATATACGTACAAGACTGTGCAGACGGTACAGTTATTAACTCAGGGTCAACGTACTCAGGTAGTGTACTATCTGGCGGTATATTGGTATTACCTAACGTAACTAATATTGATACTGATGGTACACCAGTAGTAACACCTGCACAAGTTGGTTTTACAGCAAGTACTTGTCCACCACCAACTTGTCCCTCAAGAACTTGGGTAAGAAATCCCGATTGGTTGGCAATGCCGTCCTTATCGGATGGAGATAATACCATCTACATTTTAAGTGCTGTAAAAAGTGGGTTTAATAACTTCTTTTCGTTTAGTTCAACACTCACATCGGGAACGTATGAAGTTGACCTTTACAATGATGGTACAACGGTAACTACTCACTCAGCAGGGCAAGCGGATTTCAATCTTGACTATTCAAAAGGTACAGCCGAAATAACGGACAACGGGGATGATTACAAGCAAGTAATTACTAAAATAACGGGTAATTTTCTATACCCATTATTTAATGCACGACACGCAAGTGTAAGCAACGAAAATCTGTCAGGGATTTTATCCATAAAGATGGCGAGTCAAACAACAACCTCATTATATGGTAGTTTTTCAAACAGTACTGTAAATGCGATTCTTAATAGATTTGAAGAATTTGAATATGTCGGAACTTGTAACGTAACATCTTTGCGATTTGCTTTTTCAAGGTGCAGAGTTTTAGGAAAAGTAACAGGAAACTTTAGGGTTGCTACTAATATGCAGGGAACTTTTGCATATGGGGGGGATGTAAATCTTGATGATATGCAAACAAATCAATCAGGGTTAGGGTTTTTCCGTCAAACTTTTGATAGTAATAATTTGATGCGTGAAATAGTGAATCAAGATTATTTTAATAATATTTCTGATTTAGGACAAACCCTAAGAAGTATGACGGCATTGCTTTATTTTGGTACACCGTCTGCACCTATGGATATGGGAGGATATTCAGCAGGGGCATCACAAGTATTTCAAAATAACACAGTTTTGCGGCACGCATACTTTCAAAATTTTACACCTAATAATATTTCTAATATGTATAGTGGCTGTGAGGCAATTCAAATTATTTCAGGAATAGATTGTACTAACGTGACTAATAGTACTTATGCGTTTAGGTATTGCCATTCATTAGAACGTTTAGAAATCTCTAATATGAAGATTTCGTTTAGTTTGGAGGATTGTAATTTTTATAGAGCTGGACTTGTGAATGTGTTTACTGATTTATATGATTTAACAACAATACCATCAACAGCATCAATAACTATTATTGATAATCCAGGAACGGCAGTTTTAACGGCTGCTGACGAACTTATTGCAACAGATAAAGGTTGGACTATAATAAAAATATAATATTAAATTAATAAAAAAAGATATGCCAACAGATAAACCCGCTTTTTATAAGCAAACATATGAACCCTCAGAGTATTGGGCTGCTGGTCGCACAATAATAAATAAAAACTACGAGTTATTTATTGAAGACCACGCAAGTTATACCTACCCTATAGATGGTTGGAATTATTATGTAACTCCTCCACAAGCCTATCTTGATTGGGTAGAAGCAAACACACCACCTGAAGATGACTCAGATGAGTGAAATAGATAATCAAATAACTACGTTAATCCAAGATGATATTAGACGAAAGGGTTTAGTTGATACTGGTAAGTTACTTAGGTCAATTAAAGTGAATAGTTACAATGCTGGTAAGAGTTTTGGTTTTGATGTTGTAGCTGAGGATTACTTTGAATATTTAGATGCTAAATATAATATTATAGAGGATGTAACCAATTCCTCTAAATTCATAAATATAATAGAAGATTATATGGTTAAACAGATAGAGTCTTCAATTGATAAAAAAATAAACTAAGATATGGCAATTTCATTAAGTGGTACACCACAAGACCTTACAGCAGGTTTTAATCCTGTATACTTCTATGCATCATCAACTAATGCTACGGAACCTAATTTCAGATATTTGGTTAGTATTACCAATGTGGATACTTCTACTGTATTGGCTAATCTTAAGATTCGACCAAGTTATAATAATAACCTTTTGGAGCTTAATGTGTCAAAGATATTAGGTAATAACTTAGGTTGTTTCTCATCTGACATTGATTTCAATAGTGATGTAGAAGGATTTAACAACGCACCTAGCGTTGGTTACGAATATTCAATTGGTATTGGAGAGGAATTCTCTGCACCTTGGGAGTTTGGTGATGTTTTGTTTAACTCTGGTGCTGTTAGATTAACTGGTGCAACCGATTCGGGATACATATACGGAGACCTTATTAATGTTAGTGGGGCTGCTGAACCATTCTTATTTACTGATAACCAGTTTGATGGTGGTGCTGTAGCGTTCTTAGTACCTGCTGGTCACACAATTAACGTTGGTGATACTATTACAGTATTCCAAGACGAGCCATATACCTTTCAACAATATAACGGTAATGCAACAGTATGTGCAACTACAGTAACAACTATAACAACCGATAAGGCATTCGCTGGTAATACACCAGTAGAAGGTGGGGTTCTTTATAGGAATTACCCTTACGATGGTTTACAGTTAGTTACAGCTGCTGGTGCAATTGGTTCAAACTACTACGTAGATATAGATAGGTCTTGGATAAACAACTCACCTACACACAGTGGTTCAACAGTGTATCACGATGGTAGGTTAACTCAACTACCAGATTCAGTAACTTTAGAGAAATGGGTATTTGGTGGAGCCGTAGGTCACGCTGACTGGATTAACTGGGACTGGGAAGACTACGACCCTACACAGAACCAAAGAGCGTTTCTAACTACTCTCCCTGACGATTGGACAGTAACATTGGATAACGATGTATACTTGAATATCTGGGGTAATAGACTCCTTAGAGGTACGTTAGACGCAGTACTTACTACATATGATTCAACTGGTACCGTAATAGATACCTTTAACATTGAGAACGATAACGATTATTTAGACCAAACAGAGATTCAAAACCTATCGGTAGGGCCTCGTGGTTTGAACTTACACCACCCTGATATTATTCAGAATGGTACATTCCAATCTACATCTAACTGGACTATCATCGATTCAGGTGGTTCGTCAGCAGTTATCTCTGGTGCTACACTTAACTTCAGTGACCCAACCTTCAACGGTGAGTCTCTTTGCTGGCAATACAGCGCACTTACAGTTGGTTGCTCATATGAAGTATCGATTGATAACGCTGACAATATCTTCACAGTTGTTGGTGTTGGTGATGGTACTAATAGTTATAATATAATACCTACAAGCAGCGCTGATGGGACTTATACTACAACCTTCACGGCTGTAGATGCTGATTTCCAAATCACTATGGCTGCTGGTTCATCAAACCCAGCAAGTGTTACATTAGATAATGTTGTTGTAAGACAGCTATGTCCTGTCATTGATTGTGATGTAGCTTCATATGAAATCTTTGTTCAGTCTGGTACTACTAGTTCTGCTGAAGAGAGTGTAACTAGAACCTTCAACGTTGATTGTACTTGCTACAAGTTTCAAAATTACCCACTATTGTTTAAAGATAGATTTGGTTCTTACGTTCCTTTCAACTTCGAATTGAATAACAAACAAAAGGTTAACGTTAATAAAAAAGATGCTTATAAGAAGTTCGTTGGTAATGGCGGTGCGACAAGTTACACGTATAGCGCTAACGAGCGTTCTAAGAGCATCTATAATATCGATATAGAAGAACAGTGGACATTGAATACTGATTGGCTTACAGAGGCTGAGGCGGCTTATTTCGAAGAGCTTATAACTACACCTGAAGCATCTATCTTAATTGATGGTGTGTATCACGCTGTTATGGTAACTGATAAGTCATACGAAAGACTAAGAAAGAACAACAAGAAGAATATTCAATATAGCATCAACATAATGTTTGCAAACAATAACACCATTAATGTTTAATATATAATTATATATAAAAATAGACTATGAACAACGTAAAGATAGAATTAATTAATCACGGGGTGTTAGATGTGTCAGATGATATTCCTTTAGCATTAAACTTTAATCTTAATGATATTGCCGACATTAAAAACAGAGGTGGTGTATGGTCAAAGACTATCAAACTACCTGGTACTGCTAATAATAATACTATACTAAATAATGTATTTAACGTTAACATCACAACACTTACTTTCAACCAACAAGTTAGAGAAGCTGCACGTATCATCGTAGATGGTTATGTTGCATTTGAGGGTGTCTTCCAAGTACGTAAGGTAAAGAAAATATTCAAGAATTCAGAGGATTTCAAGGTTGAGTACGATTGTTATATCAAAAGTGATACCTCATCATTCTATACAGACATATCTGGTAAGTACTTAGATGAATTAGACTTAACTGAATTCAACCATACTTGGGAGATAGCTAACGTAAGAGACTCAATGGTTAACGGTACTTGGATTAATGGTTACCAATACTTCTTGGGTGCCGTTGATGATGTATGGGCTGATTACGAAGCTAGAGATTTACTACCAGCTATATATGCTAAGACGTATTGGGATAGAATATTCTTAGAAGCTGGATACACATATGAATGGGACGAAATAGGGGAATTAAAATTTGATAGGCAAATAATACCTTACAATGGTGAAACCCTTAGACCAACCGTATCTGAAGTATATAGATTTGCCGCAGGTATTAGTACAGGCTATGAATACTGGTTGTTGTCAACCAACCCATACCAGAATAGTACTCCTATCGTACCTGGTCGTACAGGATTCTATACAAATAATTTACCACCAGTAAGTGTTGGTCGAGCGGATGTAATCTTTAATGATGATGCAACATCACCTTGGTTTGATTATAACGAGCTTTACAGTACTACTACAGGTACTTATGATGTATCAGCATTTGATGGTGCTATGGAATTCGAAACTAAATATACAGTTTCAATGCAGTTCTTGATGAAAACTTTTACTGGCGCACCAAATAGTGACGATATTCTAGCACAAGGAGGATTCGCAGAGGTATACGTAAGGAACACTCTAAGAGTATATGACGGTAATAATGTACAGTTAGGTATCTTGAGTGAATATAATAGCGATGTGGTATCTCTAAATGAAGATGACTTACCCCAAGCTTTCTCTATGAACTACAAGGTAGTAGCTGGTACGTTTGATGTTGAGCACTTCGCTGTCTATAATTCAGATGATTACCCGACCGCAGCATATGTGAAGAACGTTTTTGAGTTCAAAACTAACACTGAACCACAGGATGACCCTTGGTTCGGATTTAAGGATGGTGCTTTTAGATACCAAGCTGATATCTATGCAGTATTCTACCCACAACCAAACGAAGTTGGTCACTTTAATAACAGTCCTAGCACTTTCGTAACTGAAGGTTCTCCAATAACTATTAAAGGTGTTGTACCTAAAAAGGTTAAGCAATCTGATTTTATACTAGCCTTTACTAAGATGTATAACCTATATATTCAACCAGATGAATATAACCCAACTAACCTAATCGTAAGAACTAGAGATAAGTTCTATGAGGATGGTGATGAGTTAGATTGGACTGAGAAGGTTAATATCGAGTCTATTGATGTTGAGTTAATATCTAACACCCAAAAAAAGCTTAAGAAATTCTCATATAAAGAAGATAGTAAAGATGGTCTTAGTGAAGCGTACACAGAGCAAACTAATGAAATCTACGGTCAATTGGAATATATATTCGAGAACGAATTCACCAAGGACGTTGAAACTGTAGAGCCTATCTTCTCACCAACGTTCCTACTTGAACAAGGTGATAAAGGTGGTACGTACAGAACTGTTCCGTACATAACCGCTAGAAGCCCTAAGAATAACATTAGAATACTTTACGTAGGTGATGTGGTAAAAGGTACTTGGTCTTATTATAATGGTGAAGGTAACGTTCCTAGTAACTTTATCAACTACCCTAGCTACAGGTTTACAGGTCACATATTCCCTAACCCTACTACACCTAATCTAGATTTACACTTTGGTATCTGTGATTATTATAGTCATACTGGTGATATTACAGACAACAATCTGTTTAATAATCACTACGCTAATCAAATGAATATATTTGATACTGGTCATATTATGACTGCTTACTTCAACCTTAACTACACTGATGTGACTAGCTTAGGGTTAAACGAGCGTATCTACATATATGACTCTTGGTGGTATATTAATAAGATTACAGATTTTGATTTGAATAATACCAAGTTAACTAAGGTTGAACTGCTTAGTGCTGACCCTACTATACCTAACTTCGTACCAAATAACAACGTTGTTGTTAACAATTCGAAGGGAGATGCGTTGGCTAGAGCACATAACAGGGAGTCTATGGATAAGTCTGTATCTAACATCTTAGGTACTAATACTATCTACACAAAAATCCTTGGTAATAATAACACGGTTCAATCTGGTTCCAAATCTATACTAATTGTAGGTGATAGAAATAAGGTTGCTGGTGTTAATAACATAATTCAGGGTGATAAAAATACGGTTAACGGTGATAATATTACTGTACTTGGTTATGATGGTGGTACGTTTGATGAGGATGGAAGTACTTCTATCGGTGAATTAAGGTTAATATCCAACTACGTAACAGCAGGTAGAGATGAGGTTTTAAACCATTTCCCAGATAATAAGATTATTAATTTCGTATCAGCAGGTAGAGATGAGGTGCGACCTATAGGTACATATAGTGTCGAAACTAATATCGATGGTAGTAGGAATAAAATCATTTAATAGAATATTATAATTAATAGAAAGGAATATTATGAGCAATATAATTACACAATATAGTAGAATATCACATCACACATTAAGTACAACAGGTGCAACAGCATTTTCAGTACCTCTTAATGAAGACTTTACTGATGGGACTTGGACTACTACTGACCTTGCACTATCAGAATTTGGTGTCTTAGAGGGTCACGATGAGCTTTATGTACGAATTGGTGATACCATACACCAAGTTAATCTAGGCTCTGGTGCAACTGGTGGAGGTGTTGGTACACTAACACAAGTATTAGCTTCAGGTAACACTACAGGTGGTAACCACATTATAATGACTAATGCTGATGAGATACGAAACGCTGATAATACTGCTAGGATTGGTTTAGCAACTGGTGGTGATTTAAATATTACTGGTGATAATGACTTATCAATAGTTTTTGATGAGCAAGTTAGTCTAGAATCAGCTCACGCTGGTGTTAGTATTAATACTGCTGGAACTTCAATATTATTAGGTAACAATCTAAATATAGATGCTGCTGGAGCTGGGTACGTTTCTAATCAAGGTTTGAGATTCTTCGTAGGCACTGTAGATACAACTGATGCAACAGTAACCACTGTTGACACAGTATACTTGCAAACAGAGAATCAAATCTATGGTGTTACAGCTGATGTTGTTGGCGTTGATGGTACTGGTGATAATGCTATATATGTTAGACTTACTGCTGCCTTTAGAGAAGATGAGAATGAGGCCTGTTTCCAAGTTGGTACTACTACCGTTCTTAATACCTTTTCAGACTTTACAACAGCCACAGCAACTATCGATTTATCATCTAACCAAGTTAGAATTAGATGTACAGGTGAAGCTGCTACTGATATTAGCTGGAGAGTTACCACTAGAGTTATGGAACACAACGTACCAATATAATATAATAATAAATAAATAAGTAATATGGATACAATACAACAACAAATGGCAAATGCATTAGGTAAAAACGAGACTAAAAATGGTACTTGGGATAGGGCTATCTTAGAGGGTATTAATGAAATAGTATCTAACACAAGTGGTGGTACTAGCGGTGGTAATAAAATTATATCTGCTGATTCCACGGCTTTGGTGAAAGTAGAAGATGGTGGTACGGCTGAATTATCAGGTACTACTGCTAATCTTAGATACAATAACACTGTCGAAATTATTGGTGATGAATACGTTAAGGTTAACGGTGTGGTAAACTACACTGCTGAGGTAAGCACAACCGATGACCAAGAAACAGTTGTGTTAACTATTCAACCTGCTAATATGAATAGTAGTATATTGTATTTTAAAACAAAGGTTGTTGGTGTTGCTAACAATGGTGGTAAAGGTGTTGCTCAAACTATTGAATATGCTGTACTTATAAGTGACATAGGTAACTATACTCAAATAGCAAGACCAACGGTAAGTAACACAATAACAAGTCTTGGTACTTCTACTGGTAGTATGGCTATTAAAAGTAACGCTGTAATTATTACAGTTACTGGTCAAAGAAATACTAATTTAAATTGGAATGTGTTTGTTGAGTTAGTAGCTTCTCAGGTTTAAGTTTAATAGATATAATAATAAATTAATATAAAAGAATAATTAATAATGAGTACATTTGAACAAAGAATTGCAGAAGCGTTAAGCCAACAGTTACCTATCAACGGTACATATATAGAAGCTATATATCACGGTATATTAGCTTTAGGTGGTAGTGTGTTTGCACAAACTGCTGATAGTGCAACAGTATCTGCCACAACAACACCAACATCACTTATTGGTGCTGGTGTTGGTAACTTTAAATTCCCAGCTAATACCCTACAAGAAGGAGATACATTTCATCTTAAGGTTGGTGGTCTTCTAAAAAATATTGGGGCTTCAGGTTTAATCTTTAAACTTTCAGGAGCAACAGAATTATTAGAAACTGGAATGATGGGTAACAACGGAACACCTAGTACAATAATTGATAGACCGTGGGAATTAGAACTTGATTTAACAATAAGGTCAACTGGTGGTAGTGGCACTGTTATACTTGTTGGTGAATTTAATTGGGCTGGTTTTCTTAACGCTAATGATGTTGGAGTTAGTGCAAATCGTTGGAATTTTCATCAAAGCTCATCAATAGATACCACAGTTGATAATGAATTAGACTTAACTGTAGAGTTGGGAGACCTTACTTCAGCAATATATTCTCAGTTAACTTATCTTAATAAGATATAATAGAGAGTTAAATTAAACGTTTTAAGCCACTATCTCCCCTAAAAGGTATATGATTACCAACGAGGTAGAGATAGTGGCTTATTAGTTTTAAAATCAAATATAATTATAAAATAATTAATAATAAAATATAATAGATATGGCGAAGAAGGTTGTAGTAGGTGTAGAAATTGATACTAAAGATGCACAGAATAGTATTGATAAACTTAATTCAAAGCTAGAAGAACTAAACCAAAACGCAGAAGGTAATGCTGATGCGATAAAGGAAGTAACTGGAGCTTTAGAAGACTTAGGTAAAGAGGGTAAACAAACTGGTAAGGACATTGCTGATGGATTTGGTGATATACCAGGTCCTATTGGTGAAGTAACTGGTAAGGTTAAAGGTGCTTTAGGTATGTTCAAAAGTCTTGGTACTACCATTAAATTAATGGCTGGTGGTGTTAAAAGTTTAGCAGTTAGTATTATATCAACACTTATACCATCACTTGGTGCGGCCACTGCTGGTTTTGGAGCATTAGCCATAGCTATTATAGCTACAGGTATTGGTGCCCTTGTTGTTGCTTTAGGAGCAGCTATAGCGTACTTCACACAGACTGAAGCTGGTATTGAGGCGGTTAAAGTTGCTTTTGCAGCACTAGGTGAAATAGTTTCAAGTATTGGCGATGCATTTGCTGACTTGTTTACTGGTGACGCTATAGGATTCTTCAAAGGATTAACCACTGAGCTAGTAGCTAATACAGCAGCTGCTATTGATAACGCTGATGCTTATAATAAGTTAGAAGATGCTCAACGTAAATTAAACGTTAGAACAGCAGAATCTAGAGCACAGATTGAAGGATTAAAGAAGGACTCTGATGATATAACAAAGAGTCTTGAAGATAGAACTAAAGCGGCTGAGCAGGCGGCAGTTATTGAGACAGAATTACTTAATGATAGAATTGCGTTATCTGACCTAGAATTAAAACTTAAGGAAGAAGAGATAGGAAGACGTAAAGATGCTACAGACGATGAGAAAGATGAATTAGCTGAACTACAGATAGCAAGAGCAGAACTAGCTCAAGAGTCGTTAACACTACAAACTGAATTACAGAATAAAATAAACGGTCTAAGAGAAGAACAAAATCGAGAAGACCAAGCTGCTATTGATGAGGCTACTAAGATTAGAGAGGATGCCGCTGCTGATAGATTGAAGATAGCTGAGAAAGAATCTGCTGATGCTGAAAAGCTCGCTGAGAAAGAAGCTGAAAGGAAGCTGGATATCGAACGTCAGTTGGAAGAACAACGTATTGCTGTTAAAGCTGATGGTATAGCGAAAGAAGAAGAGAGAGTTAACTTAGAATTTCAACGTAGATTAGCATTAATTATTGGGAACTCTGTTGAAGAGATTGAACTAAGAGCTTTACTTGAGGAACAACAAATACAAGCTATCCAAGCAATTAGAGATAGATACAAAGACGAAGCTGACATTAAAGCTGAAGAGACTAGGGCTAAAGAAGATGCTCTAAGGGATGAAGAACTTGCTAAAGTTGAGCAGTTAGAAGCGGATAAGAAAGCTGCTAGACAAGCTACGGTTGACCAATCACTTGCTGCTGCGTCTAACTTTATTGGAGCTGTTCAACAGCTTAATAACGTTGCTCTGGCCAACCAATTGAAAGGTGCTAAAGGTAACTATGAAGAGGAAGAGAAGATACGTAAGAAAGGGTTTGCGGCTAACAAGGCGTTACAAATAACCAATGCGGTTATCCAAACTGCTCAGGCTGTTATAGCGGCTTATTCATCTGCGGCTGCTGTACCTATTGCTGGTATTGCGTTAGGACCTATTATGGCTGCTGCGGCTGGTATAGCTGGTGCTGTTCAAATTGCCGCCATTGCTGCTACCCAGTACTCACCAACAGGTGGTGGTAGTACATCAACTCCTAGACCACCTGCTATACCTGCACCAAATGTTGCTGGTATAACAGCATCATTAACACCTAGTGTACAATTTGCTGGAAGTGGTAATAACTTGAATACTGTTGGTGGTGGTGCTCAACCACCTATCAATGTTAACTCAACTGTTAGTATTACTGAGATTGAATCAGTTGGTGGTACCGTATCAGAGTATGAACAAGGTTCATTATTAGAAGGTGGTGGTTAATGAATAAAAAAAGGGAGGCTGGTTATGTCACTAACCCAGCCTCCCATACGGAGAGAAAAACAACGAAAAACTAAAACAACCTCCCCGTTAATGTTTTTATTAATATTTTATTGTTCATATACCCAAACATCAATCACCCAATCAACATCTTCAAAACAAACAATACCAGAATAATCACCTCCAGCTGTAAGACCAAAACCGTAATAATCACAAAAACCAACGACTTTAGTATATCTAGCCCCTGGAAAATTAAATACAGAGTCATTAAGAAGTACATTTATATTAGTTGTATCAGAATAAGCTGTACCACATTCACAGTTACAAGGTTCATCCATTTCAACATATCCAGTAACTTCACCATCATATGATTTGGTCGGACAGTTATATTTTTTAGTACAAGATGTTAGTCCTAGACCAATCATCATTGCTATAATAGTTAAGTTTTTCATTTTGTTTAGTTTTTTAGTTATTAGTCTTCATCAGTTCCAAGGTGTTCGTCAATATCATCTTGGATAATATCACTAATAGTATCAATAGCAAAGATTATCTCTTTTCTAGTCTTATCAACTAATAGTAACATATTGTTTAGATAGATTTCTCTGTAAGTATCCATCTCGTGCTTAATAGTTGCACACTCTTCATATCTTTCCTCTGTTTTAGCTTGGTTTAGGTCTACCAATTTCTCCGATAGGAAGTCAGCAAACTGATTTGTTTGTTCTGTAGCTGCTCTCTTATTGTTTAAATTTTTCATTTTAGTTTTAGTTTTTTAGTTTCGTTATACAAATATACAATTTATTTTGTTAGTTACAAATTAAATCTTTCATTACTTTTGGTAGATTACTATCTACTTTGTTATCTCTATCAACAACTATGTAGTGTCCTTGAGCATCAACGTATCTATTCAATTTTCCTTCAGTGGTATAATTCAACCAAGTAATCGATTTTTCGTAACATACCTTAATGTAGAATGGTTGGTTATTGAAGATATCTGTTGAAATCTCTTTCATTATGTTTCTTCCGTTAGCATTATATTGATTCTTAATGTTTATGAAATCAATATACTCACGATAATCATCAATTGTTATTAGACAGTCTTTAGTGTTAATCTTAGTTAATACTGGGTTTAAGTTTTCCATTGTTTTAGTTTTTAGTTGGAATTGTTATTGTACTTTATTATAAATAGGGTGCCGATTAGCAAAAGTCAAATTATTTTACTTTTTTTGCAAAATAATTATATTCACTATCTTCCAACATAGTCTCAGACACAAAGTCTTTGATATTAATCAAGGTGTGTTTTAACTGGTACTTATCCATTCTTTTGTCTGTAAAGCCTATAACTATCTCAAAGTGTAGAAATGCGCTCTGTGTGCTTTGAAACGTCTTCTCAGGTACTTCAACAAAACTAAAGTAATAATCAAATAGATTATCAAACGCTCTATTAAAGTTAGTAACAATAGAATCAAACCTTCTAGAAAGCGTTTTAAGCGCTGCTGTCTTATCATCTTTGTTTGGTACTACGTGTGACTCCAAAGTGATTGTATGTGTATCCGTAATTACGTTAGAAAGTATAGTTGCTTTAATCTTATCCTCACTATTACTCTTTTCAATATATGTAAATTCTCTTTTGTTTTCCATTTTTTAATTG
>TARA_R110001599_G_scaffold67850_1_pt1 | contig 12869 bp, 23 predicted proteins | sample TARA_R110001599 | Tara Oceans TARA_R110001599 (sample SAMEA4398360) | marine metagenome | biome: Polar Biome; feature: [MES] marine water layer (ENVO:01000295) within the mesopelagic zone...; material: water (ENVO:00002006), including particulate matter (ENVO:01000060) such as...... | reverse complement strand
TTTTTTTGTCATTATCAAACCCTCTTTTTGTTCCTATATAAATATCACGATTATAAAATACTTGTCGATGTTGAGGGAACAGGTCCGGCAGTATTTGCACCGGAAGATATCACAGTTGCTGTTTTTATATAAGCATCTATAGCATCAGATAGTTTCGTTGCCAGGATGTTTGCAGAGTCTTTTTGAGGTTGAGAAGCATCTTCACCAGCTTCATGTAACAATGCACTTTTTATTTGGTTTTTTAATACTGATTTTACTAAAGCCATAATGCTCCTATTGTTTTAATTGTTTTATTTTGGTTAAAGCTTGAGCTAAGGCTCCTGCTCCGGGAGTGGGTCCCGTAGGTCCTGCTCCATTTGCTGCAGGTTTTGAACCTGACATGAAATCACTCACTTCGGTAATCACAACTTCTAATACATCCATCAATTCATTAAAGTCTGTTTTCCAATCCGGAGTAGTTATATATACCCCAGTCTTACCAGCTATAATAACACCATCGGCTTTTGAATTCAAAACTACCCTATCTGAATTTAAAACAATCTGACCTGCACTATACTGATTGATCGATTGCAACGAGGGGTGCACCTTATTCGATATAGATAAGTCTATAGATTGTGCAGAAGATAATACTATAGTTGAAGCATCATCATCTATTGCTTCTAGGTATGGTTCCGGAAATTCGCTTGCATGACCATTCGATATTACAATCAAAGGATCACCATCGTTGCCATCTTTATTCCAGAACGATTTTTTAGACGAACCATTAGAAGTGTTTGTAAATCTAATACCATGGCCCCATCGACCCTGAATCAATTTATCACCTTCAAATGCTATTAAGTTAGATTTGGCTATTTCAGGAATATAATCTCCGAGACCATCGACATTATCTGTATTTTGATTCCCAGTATAAGTTACAAGATTACTCTGAGTGATAGGTTTTGAAAAGCCCTTTATAGCATTATTAGTAGCATTCCCCATAGTAGAGACAATACTAATATAATAATACTCAACGGACTTCTTTGACTTAACTATATTTCTATTTGGTGCTTGAACTAACATGACAACTTCACCAATGACAGGTACATGAATATCATTCATATTCAGAGGTGCGTACCAAGTTAGATCCTCAGTTACTTTACCCCTTTCAGTATCCAGCAGTCTAGCTTTGATACTACCAATATTTATATTTCCTGGTGGGTTGAATGATGGATCATCAGAATCTAACAGCACTTGAGCAACCTCTGCGAAAGTTATTGTCGGATGATTTATTGGCGATGCACCTGTTGTAGATGCTCGATTTGATGAAAAGACTTTAGCCATTTTTTTCTCGATCTTCCAATTCTTGAGCTGCTTGGATCAATTGTTTCTTTTCGTCCTCGGTTAATAGAGATCCATTACCTTCGGTTGATACCGATCTGGCCATAGCCCTCTGGACGATTGAAGCCATTTTTACTAGGTGGTCATCATTCTTAACAGAAACATCTAAATATTCAGCTATCAAAGGAACTATTATTGTTGCATCACCTAGATTCTTTATCATAGGTTGCAGATCCCTTATCAAACCATTAATTTGATTTTCTTTCTTTTTAGAATTTGTGTATATATCAGATAGTAAATCTGAAAAGGTCTTACCCTTAAAAATCTCATGATCGTTATTCATATAAAACTCTCCTATGTATAAATATATATACTACAAAAAAAATGCCCCGACTTAAAGCCAGGGCACTTAAAAAAAACTAATTATATAAACCAATTATTTTTTGCCGGTGAAAAATGATACTAGTAAAACTAATACCACGATACCTACAAATCCACCTTCGCCAATGCGAGAGATTAAATTTGAAAGGTTAGCTACAACATCGATACCGAATACTGCACCACCAGTCAATACATACCATAAGATTGATACAGGGATCATAGCCATAAAAATAGCCATTAGTCCACTGAAAAAACCTGTTACATACTTAATTACTGATTCCATCTGATTTTCCTCAAATACAATTTAATTTTAGGGCAATATTACCCAATAGGAAGCTCGCTTAAAAATTAGAATCTAAACCCGAAGCCTATCCCTAGGTTCGTGGTTTGATCTCCTGTATTATAAACGATTTTTGGGTCTACATATACATTGCTGCGTAGTGTAAACATTTTTCCGAATCCAAGGCGCATGTCCTCGGTATCCAAATTTAAGTTAGATTCTAGGTATGCAAAATAACCTTTTACAAAGTATCTTGCATTCACATCTACATTTAGGGTTTCACCGGTTACTTGATCTAATGATGCTCCGATTACTAAATTATTAGTAACACTGTATCCGATAGTTGGGCTTACTGACCATTCAGTCCAAGCAACGTTAGAAACGTCACCAGTACCTATGTACCAATCGCCTTTTGTCTGTGCTTGTGATGCCATCATAGACATACAAGCTAATGTAATTGTTAAAATTAACTTTCTCATAAAATTTCTCCTCTTGTTTAATTATGCCAATATTGGCTTTTGCTAAGGAGCTTCCTAATTCGAAACCTACTGAATCTTTCCATCTTCGAAAAGAATGAAAAGTTTTCTATATTCAGATTTGATCTCATTTACAACCTTCGTGATATACTGAGTCTTCGTCCCAGTCATTTCCCGAATCATAATATAAAGTGCTTTTTTATTATAATTCTCGATGTTCTCACGATTTTTAAAAAGTTCTAAAACTGCATAAGCAATTCTTCGATCTCTCTCACTTCTATATACTTCTTCAATTTTATTATCATAATAATCTATAAACCTATCCATGAAAGAATTGACCATTTGGAGATTACCAGATCTCACAATTTCATTCATAACATTTCTTTGATTATCAATAGCTAAGGTATCTGTCTTAGATATTAGTCTTTTATAACTTTTATTATTATTTTGTATCAAATAATTTTTAGCAACTATTGAAAAATAAGAAAAAGCTCTACCCTTATCCTGAGTATACTTATTTAATTTTTCCAATAGAAATGTTATTACTTCATACTTAACATCTTCTGGAGTACCATCCATATAATAGAACTTAAACCTATGGATCAAATTCTCAGCCATCTTATATAATGGATAATGAATATGTTCTTTATATACTCTATTTTTTAATATTTCATCTTCTTCTGTATTATAAGCTATAATAGCTTCTTCAGTTACTGGTGTGAAGTACATCTTATTCTTTCTAGGACGACCTCGTTTGCCAGGTTTATTATATTGCTCCTCGAATTCCCTTTGAATCCTAGGCAATCTTTCATAAAAATCATCTACAGGATTAATCATTATTAATTCCATATTTAACCTCTAACTGATCAATAACTTCTTTGAGATTTTTAAAAGTGGTACCGACTTCATCGTCAGCTTCAAATCCACCCTTAGCATCTATAACCTTCATTTCAGAAAATGTTGTATTCAAATCTTGATATATCTGACTGATATCTGCATTTGCCTTTTCTGTCTGTTCTGTCAAATTTTCTACCTTTCTCAAAAGATTGAATATAATATATAACGGCAATAAGTATCCTAAAGCTAAATAAATCATATTAAGAATCCCCAAATAGATCTTTGAATAATTCAGTAGCTTTTGTATTGGCTTGAGAGACTGACTTCTTTTTTCCAAGGATAGCCTTAGGCTTTACGGTTGGTCTACTACTTTTAGCCGCATCATGTTCTATTCTAGAAGCCATGTGGTCAGCATGATGTAAAAGAATTGGCAAATGATTTCTCAATTCTTTCTGAGGATTATATGTCTTGAAGTATGACTCACTTGCTACATCATATAAACCATCCGAACATCTTATCGCAATAGCTTCATTAGCAGTATATCTTACCCCAAACTGTTGGAGAAGAAATAGTGCGCGATCTGGCACACTCATGTGCTGTAGATCTTCACAGAAGTCATAAATCTTACCTTGATTTTTTCTATGCCACTCACTTGGGTTGGGAACATAATATGGATGCTCGCGATCACCAACTTTACCTAAGTCATGGTGGAGGGCAGCAAAGATTAATTCCTCTTGGGTGTAAGCTTCTTCCTGTGCACCCATTGAATTCCAAGCAGCATCTAACTTCTTGGCACATTCAACTACTCGAATGACATGGTCGACATAACCACCCTCAAAACAATTATGATAATGTTCCAATCCTGATGCAGGTGCTATTAGCATACGATCCTGGAAGAATTCATACATTGCTAATAAGGTTGCCTTTCTTTCTCCAGTGAAACTGGTTTCTACTATACCTAATAATTTGTGCCAGTTGTCTGTAATTTGATCATCTGTTAATTTCATACTATCCTATTGAATCTATAAGTCCTAGCTCTAAAGCCGTCTCTGAATTAATATATAAATCATTTCTTAACGAAGCCTTCCACCAAGCTGCATCCTTCTTTGTTTTTGCAGCAAGGATATTGTATAATTCAACATCCAAATTATCATGATGTTCTATATTAATTCGGATTTCCCTTGCGGTACCCGTAGCTCCACCTGAACTATTATGAAGCATCATGCTAGTTCTTTTTGAGGCCATGCGTTCACCTGTACCACATGCTAATATTATTGCTGCTGCTGACATGCAACGACCTCTTGCTATAGTATTTACCTTAACATCTAAGTTTTCAATAAAGTCCACAATACCTAAAGTAGAATAAACATCACCACCGAAAGAATCTATAATAATATTAATAGGGTCTTTAGATTTTTCTTCAGATCTATTCTTCATGACTGTTCTTGTTTTAGCCATGAAATCCAGTAGTGAAAATTCATCTACTGTACCTATGAAGTAGATTAGAGAATCTTCAATAGATATTCCAGATTCCATTTCCTGCATATCCGGTCCAGGCTCTTGGCCACCAAGAACGAAATTCACTGCAGGTTCTTCTTTATCAACCAGGACTTCTTGTTCTGGCTCATCATATAAATTACTATCTTTTTTCATATTAACCGAGTATTAGTTTTAATTGTGAAGGATTGCCAGACTCTTCGATGTAATTAAATTCTTTTTTTATTGAGGCATTATCATAGCCCAAAGCTTGAGCCATTCTTATGCAATTTAATTTAAAATCTTTTAATGATAAATCAGGAGACACTTCAAATTTAATTTTTTGAGGTTCTAAAGATTTATCAGATCTTTCATAAATAATTTTGTCCATATATCGTATCCTTTAGATCTATTTTGTAGTCTACAATATAAGAAAAATATTTTGAATAAAAAAATTATTCAGCCATAAAGTCACTTATTGAAAAGTTTTTTGGAAATTTACCTAGAGCAAGCTTTTGAAGTTTCTTCAATTTACTTTCTATAACTTTTATATCTTTCTTAAAGCGAGCTGATTTTAATTGCTTCTTTAATTTTGCAATTCTTCGTAAGGCTTCATGAAATACTTTTTGCTTATCCTTCTTACGGATTCTTTTCTTAGGCTCTATTTCTGAAGGAGCCAGTGTGCCCTTCAATTTAGGCTGCTCAACACCTCGATGATAAACTGTACCATCTTTATCTACAAATACTGCCTTCCAATGCCAACCAGCAGGTCTACCTGTAACTATTTTTTGTTGGCCTATAGATGGTGGTTCAACCATTGTATTTACACAGTGAGAGCAAACAACATTCGATGTTAAATTGCAAACTACTTCTTCCTGTCCGCATAATTTACAATCCATATATCTATATGTAATCTCAGGATCTTGATTCCATTTAGAGCCTCTACGATATGTAATTCTGTGCTCACACTTAAGATCAAAATCTTTCTGATCTTTTACCAAAGGAGCTATGTATTTTTTTGCACCTTTGATTTTTGTTATTTTGTTAGTTTTTTTTGCCATATAAGTTTTTATTTTTTAGGTCTATATCCATTAAAATACTCACCATCTATTGGTAAATGTTTTTCTGCTAATTCAACTATTCTATTTATAGTCCTATTCAAATGACTATCATCAAATACTACCGATGGATCTGGCTCTTTGATTTTCTTATCTAATTCCGCCATTATTACTTCCTCGGGTATGTAAAGTTCTTCAGGCTTCTTTATTTGAGCAAATGCCATATTAGCTATCACAACCAATACTATAGCAAGAGGATCAAATACAAATATTATTAATAGCATGAACCAATTGATAATAGATTCCATTGATCTATCAAATAGTAAAGCCATATACTTTAAAGGACCCAATTCTTTAACTGTCTCGTCATTCAATTCTAATTGCATTATTCTCGTATCATAAATAGAAACTGAATCCGTTAAAGATTCAAATTTAATCTGAGCCTTCTCCAATTGACTCTCCAACAACTTTCTTTGTCGAGAAGAGGTTGTTGTAACCAATAGACCAGACTCTTTATCAACATACTGAATCTTCGTCGGATTAGATAATGCCTTTGTTAGATCTTTCATGTTTAGTTCTAAGATATCCAATCTATCTACATATCTATTTTGTTTGGTTTCTAATATATCCAAATTTTTAGATATCAATTCTGACTGATTTGCTGTATCTTGATAAGCTCCTGAAAGGAATCCATAAATACCGCCGGAGGTTATTGTTATCAAAACTAATATTGCAGCAAATAGATAAATTTTTATATACCTATTAAGGTCATGCCAATATTGATATAGCACAGAAGCTATAACCAGTTTTGCAAACTCCAATGAACCTGACATTATCATAACTGCAGTAGATGCTCCAGCAAATAATTTACTTAGACCATAAACGGAATAGCTAGCTGCAGAAGCAGAAACCATTAGAGCTGAAAGTGCTATTACATAAGGAAAGATTTTAGATTTCATATAAATAAGTATAGTTCTAAAGTTGATTCTCAATAATGAATATATATGTATGGAAAATTATACCACTATGAGCCTTTTTGTAATGGTCACAACATATATTACCAGCTTTTATGAATATTTGTTTTATTTCATCCAAAACAATTAAATCCTCTGAGGTTATTGCCAATTTATCGCCTATAAGTGTAACAGTAAGACCAAAATCGGTCTCAGGCTCAAATACAAAGTCAAAATTAACTGGCGGTCTCTTCGGAGGCTCATCTTGTTTCTGATCCTTAGACCATTGCTGATAAGCCTCATATTCCTCAGTGGTCATGGTTGTAGAAGAAGAACTCCAATAAGATTCGTTGGAAAAGTCTCTATATATGGGGGAATTCCCAGTATTACTAGACGAATCCTTACCTAGAACCAAATCATCAACTATATCATTGAGGAATTCGTCATACCATGATTTATCAACCCCATTTAAAAAGATATCAATTAAATCTTGGTCGGTAAAGACCCATAAGGTATCATGATCTTTTACATCTTGCATTTTCCAAATAATATTATAGCCTGATTTGTCCATTTCTACTTTCCTACCATCCACCGAGACTTTAACGACATGGTCTCTTTTAAATCGTTGGTTCAAGGTGCCTATTAGGCAGCCATCGCCGTATGAACTGTGTCGCCAGTTAAAACGTGACCTTCCTTATATCCTTATCTCTCTGTCAAAGCCGATTATCCCCATATTGTAAAAGCTTATGAGTGGAGATAGCGGGAATCGAACCCGCGTCCAAAAGAGTAGCTAATAAAAGTACTTCAGTCAATTATAAATATCAATTCATCAAAGCAGATAATCGTTTATGCTTATTATAAAGTTCATTAGCGAGTTTTAATTCACTATTAATCCTTATGAATGTAGCTTCATATCTCATTCTAATTTTTAGAATAACTCCAGCATCTAATTTGAAAATATCAGTATCAAAATTGGTTAGATCTTTAGATCTGCGGATATTATCCCCAATTAAGCTATATATTAGATTCAAATTATCTACAATATCATCTCCAGGATTTTGACTCCCACTAAATATGGTATCAAGACTTTGGTGCAGATTTTCTAACTTGTTGCTTACGCTTCTTAGTTGGTCGGGAGTTTTTCTGGACCTTTGATTTCCTTTTCTCATCAGATTCAGTCGTATATTCTTTTAATAATTTATTAACTGTTTTGGTATCTATTAGTGATGTTATAATAGTGTTCATTTTTCTACCATAGTACATAGAGGTGGCTACACCACCTGCTATTGCACCTAAGGCTATTGCGATAATACTATTCATAAGTTTTTACCTTTATTTTATCTTCTGTCCATGGATCAGCTAGCATGCCCATACGCTTTGCAACGTTATATTGATGTTTAGCTTCATTTAAAGTTTCCATAATCTTATTAGCTTCGGAAAAAGTGATTTCTATTTCCTTTCCAGCAATACATAAGGAACCTATAAGAGGTTGATTAGAAGGTTCTGTAGGAACCATAGCCTTTCGACCTTTTGCTAACTTAAAAGAAATCGTACCCCAATGTTTACCGAATCTTTGAGGTTCGAATTTGGTACGAGTTTGGTTCTTAAAAGAACCTCCGGAATGATTTTGTTTTTTCATAGAAAAATATTTAGTGTTTGTTTATATTACAATATAATAAAAATTAACGAGATAAAAAAATTAATCGCCGGATGTTTTGTAAAATTCCGAAATTAATTTGTCACTGACCCATTTTTCTTGGATCTTCTGGAGCTTTGCACATTTATAATAATCTTCTTGATCAGCATAATACTCTATGAGCTTATCAATAAACTTTCTTACTGGGAAATCCGCCTCGAAAGAAGCAGGACCTTCTCTTGTAAGGATATCATAAGCCTGCGAGGAAGCAGTCTCTTTTATGAATGCAGCAATTTTTTTAATATCTTTAGGTTCGAACATATGTTTCATCTTATATAAATATAGACTTGATAAACTTAAGTACTGACTCCCAGTCTTTTCGTTCACCTTGTCCGAAATGAATATGAACTCCTTTAAAGTCTTCCACACCATTCCATATATTATCATCTATTAAAATATCACCATCTAAGAGTCCTTTATTGTGTGTAAGAATTAATCTTTTCTTAGCAGTAGGGCCTAAATGGTTAGCAACCCATAATCTTTTATCAATCCATGAACTAGGATTGCCCCAAGAAGGTGAAGATGCAATATATACATCGAAATTTTCATATAGCCAGTGCCAAGCTTCAATAGCTCCTGGCATAGGCTCAAGATCTCTATAGAATCCTGGGATTCCATGACAATTATTATACCTATCTTTTAAATACTGAGGAGTTGAATCAGCTTTCTTGTCGTAGTCACAAAGAACGCCGTCCATATCGATAAAAATTCTTTTTTTAGTCATTTTAATTTAATTTTATTAATTTTCTGATGAGATCTACATGAAACTGAATGGGATATTCATTCATATCCTCTTTTAGCCAGAATGATTTACCATATACACCACCAATAGAATATATATTTGAAGTATTCACTATAAACCTTTTCATATTATCTGAATAACATGTCATTCTATAGACATCTTCATAAGATCTGAATAGCACTTTGTCTTTTATATCCATTTTTAGCTTTCGATTAGCTAAAACAGATGCAAATATATTACTAGGTATGAAATTCTTATCTATATTTGGAAATTCACCATTAAATAAGCTATCATCGAATGATTCATTGTCAATATATTCAGAAATTATATCTTTAACTAGTTTAGAAGGTAATTTAACCCCAATCAGTTCCAATATTTTAGCATTAATAGCCATTTCAGATCTATATATATTTTTTGTTAACGCTTTTACTTCTATAGAACCCATTTCAGGAGTCATAGAATCTATGATTATGCGAATTTCTTCGCTAGTCCAATAATTTATTGACATGTTAGTTGTTGTTTAGAGAATTAAATCCAATAGGAGAGACTCCAGAGATAAGAAATTCTCTATCGTCGGCACTTAAATGTACTAAATTAGTATTTTGAATAGAAATAGAACCGTTACTCCAGGCATTAAATGCAGATAATGTAAATTCAGAAGTTTCATATGAAGTGTTAGTGATGACACATACACCAACTGCTTTAACTAAATTAGTATTTGCTGTGGAAACGATTTTGTAGTTGGGTTCAAACATGATTTTTTAATTGTTATTAGTTACACTACTAATATAAGACTTTTTAGGCAATTACAACGATATTCAACGTTAAATTTACGTTAATATTTACATGGTCAAAGCGATAATATAAACGAGAGCCATCAGTACAATATACAGTACTGATGAAATTTCCTTTCTGGGTTTACTAGTTCTCATTTCCTTTGTATTCATAACGCTTATAAATATCTAAAAATTATGTATATACTCTTCCGGATTGGATTTTAAATATGCTTTAACCTTAGCCCAATACTTTTTTGTTGATGTTTTATTATAGCCTTTAGGACCACCATTCCAGCATCTAGCTTGGTATTCTGGAGACGATAAATTATAATGTGCACAATAGATATCGAACATTTCTATAGACTTAGATCTTACCCACCTATCCTTATACTTAAACCTGATAGGTGAACCATTTCTTTTAAGGATTCTATTTACATCCCTAACCATTGTCCTTCGTATTTGTAAGCATCCGACTGCATCTTCACTAGCACAATAAGCTTTATCATTACCACTACTCTCAACCATAATCAAAGCTTTCACCATAGTACTATCATAACTAGATATAGGTACTTCTGTTAAAACTTTCTGATCTAAGCTAATAGGAAATATCGTCTTTTGATGAACTCCAGTATAGCTACAGATCAATATAGTAGATATGAATGCTAATTTTTTCATAGACCTAATTTGCGCATTGTGTTATTATAAGCCTTATTGATTTTTGTTTCCAAAACTTCAGAAGCCTCATTGGTAGAATTAAGACCATCTTGAATATAAACATCTACATGATGATGAGAAGGTCTATACCAGATAGTGAAATCGTCATTGTCAAAAGTAATATGGTCACCTTGGTCATCAGAATCAAAGTCCATTTTTTCTAAATAGCTTATTAATGAATGCTTAAGAGCACGAACTTTAGTTGTTTTATTTGAAGCAATAAGTTCCGTAGATAGTTTAGTTAGTTCCATTAGGCAGCAGATTTAATTTTGGCATTGATAATTTGAAATTGGTTGTAAGCATCGTTAGGGTTAACCTCGATAGCTTTAATAAGACGACCGTCTTGTTTGATAGTAACCAATGAGCCAGATAATTCTGTTACATAGTTACCAATTGAGAGTTTTGTAGTTTTTGACATAAGTGATCTATTTTTTAATTGTTATTAGTTACACTACTAATATAAGACTTTTTAGGTAATTACTATGATGTTTAATGTTATTAAATCGTTAGTCTTACGTTAGCAAATCGTTAGCAATTACGTTGTCCGTCGTAGATATGTTTGATGACTGGAAATCGTAAAGACCATTCACCATTCTGGTTCTGAGTCTCCTCAAAGTATTGACATGTAATAAGTTTGCCAACTATAAGACTAGGATCCTTATGGAATTTGATTCGTTGTTCTTGAGAGAAACCAGAACCAACAGCAACCTTATAACCTTTATGTTCAATATATACCTGAGATAACATTTCTATCTTTACTTCTTTACCATTACGGATTACTCTATGCTCTCGGGAGTCACACCCATTTACAACATATTCTGCATCATGAAAGGTCTTAACCTTAAGAAGATTGTTAGAACGCTTACCCTCATAAGAGACATCTTTACGAATCATAAAGCCTTCCCACTTACCAAAGGAAGCCATATCTTGCCACTTAGCAAAATGGTCTTCGTCATGTATTAGGTGTTGGTCTACATATTCAAGACATTCAATACTAGATGCACATTCCATAAGAGTAGAAAGACTGAGAAGTCTATCGTATAATTTAGCTCCACCAGATTTAGTATTGAATACACTTAAAGAAATCTTATCAAAAATCTTAAAGACTGGATTAGCTATGGTATGGTCCTTACGACGGATCTCTTTCATAATAGCTTGGAAATCTTCGTCTCCGTGTTTATCACATATACAAATTTCGCCATCCAATACCGTATCAACTAAATAAAGACTATCTATAGCATCTTTAATAACTTGAAGAGTTTCGAATGATTGACCTTGTCTAGATCTGAGATCCACATTACCATCCTCATCAATAATAGCAAGACAGCGAACGCCATCTAACTTTCTAGAAGCATACCAGCGTTCATTATTAGTAAGGTCTGCCAATTTAGGATTATACACATTAGCAAGTGCAGGTTTAAAAGTAGGTATCAGATCTGGTATAACAGAATTGAATACACTATCACTAGCACGCACTTCTAAATTCCTATCCAGGATGCTATGTATAATATGTGCATACTCTGGATGATTAGAAACAAAACCATTAGCATAAGCAATAGCCTCATGACCAGTCCAAACCCTTTGTTCGAGATTATGTAATAGCATCTTCAGATCGCCTAGATAGTTTCCATGGCATAGTTCTGGATGCTTCTTAAGTTGCTTGGACGTAACATGATAAACCTTAAAAGGATTATATGTAGCCTCGACCATATCCAATATGAATTGGTTGTCTTTGTATTTTTCGATAATAGCTTTCTTAGCTAGTACTTTAGATGTACCTTTCATTTCAGTAACGAAGGCATCTAGATTTTTTAGTAATTCTTTTTCCATATTTTAATTCTTTATATTTTAGTAAACGAATTCCGTTCCCGGCCCCCGATATCTTATATGATGGTAGCGACAGCGCAACCCCTAAAAATTATACTGCCTAACCATGTTTTCTTTACGTTTAAGAGCCTAATGGAAGATCCATAGACATACATAAGTAAGGCTCATTAGTACAATACACATACCAAGCCCAACGACGCAATATGCGATTTCTTTTAAGTTATCTTTTTCCATAGTTATAAGTTTTAGCATTTATCATACCAGTTAAAGATGCCAGCTTCTAATGCTTCCATCTTGGATTGTTTAGCTTGTCCGGATACCCATATAGCATCGGAA
>TARA_R110001599_G_scaffold110953_2_pt1 | contig 12871 bp, 5 predicted proteins | sample TARA_R110001599 | Tara Oceans TARA_R110001599 (sample SAMEA4398360) | marine metagenome | biome: Polar Biome; feature: [MES] marine water layer (ENVO:01000295) within the mesopelagic zone...; material: water (ENVO:00002006), including particulate matter (ENVO:01000060) such as...... | reverse complement strand
TAATATCAGGTACTTATGTAAATGAGGGCCCTAACATAACGTATGATGGATCAACTGAGTTTACTGGTAACGCCTCTGTTTCGCACGGGTCGTTTTACTTCGGCTCTACTAGTCAAAGCACTTTAAGTGCCAATATATCGCAGTGTATAACAAGAGAAGATACATCTGGTTCTTCGGAACACAATTTAAATAAATCAATTATGTTTGACAGGGTTAACAATCCTCAAAACTCTTACGTTGAATTTCAGCAAATTGGTTTAGATAGTGGTACTGGACTTCCAACTGGTGGTGGTGTTAACGACAATTACCTTATTAATGGTGGTTACACCAGCGGTGGTGGTACTTATGACGGAACAATAGAGCAGCTGCACGGGGCATTTTTTAATGGTGATGAGCTTCATGTTCAATTTGACGTTTTAGCTTGGCCAACTTATGATGGTAATACGGGTGGTGGAAATGTTATGTCAAGTGAAAGAAAGAAAGGATATAATATTATTATACCTAAAATTGAGTTATGGGATGGCGGTACAATAGTTCCTGATGATAAGCTACAAAACTCAGCTTCAACCACTATACTTAGTGGTTACAACCCTAGTAATCCATTTGGTTCTGGCTCTAACCCACAAGGAGCCTACGCCTATCAACTATCATCTCCAGCAGGTATTGGCGGTGATTTTCAGGTTGCAAACGCATACAACAAACAAGACAAATATGTGGGAACTCATGTTTTTAACGGCACTAGTGAGTATAAAAATGTTAAATCAGGACTACAAGGCTCGGCAACAGTATTGTTTCCAAGGACAAGTGGCACCTATGCCAACAGTCCTTTTGACACAGGTACTGTTTCCACCAACAATCACCCATTAATGAATGGAAACCCTCTTTATCATTACCACCCAACAAGTTACACTAATAAACCAGTAAGATTACGTCTTGGTTGTTCTTTTAAGTTTATGGATCCTGATCAGCAAAGTTCAGATGGTACTAACCTTGATAATCCAAGTGGTATTGGCAACGGTACCATGCAAAAACAGGTTGTAAACGAGCTTAGAATACGTATAGGTAATAACGAGCCAAAAAGCACAAACGCTTCTTATAACTATTATCAAAATGCAGCTGGTAACACAGAAATATTGTCAAGCCAACTTTGGTCATTAGAAACGCTTTTTTGCAAAAAGGGATTAAGTATAAAAACTGAAGGTGAAGATTTTGATACTACATATTACATAGATCCAGCTGATGGCAGCTCCTTAACGCTTTCGCAGTTACAGGCACAATATCCAGGTGGAAACTTAGTTTTTGATCCTATTGTAAATCAATACTACGTTAACGGTATTTTAGTGGCTACACCTCAAACAACTGCATGTGTTGCCGTACCGGATAGTGACATACCAGCATGGACGGAAATACATCACCCTGCAAAAGCTAATAATTGGGCGTCTGGCACTAGTGCTAATAGTGGCGGCGCAACAAATACTTCGTACGAAGTAACTACTTCTACTGAAGGTTGGTTTGGGCCCAACAACCCAGCATCATCCCATACAGCAACTTTAATATACCCTAAACAAGGAACAAACGTAAATGTCGCGTGGAAACAACCAGAATGGTTTACAAATGGTGTTAGCGAACCTGTTGGCGCCACTCAATACGCTTTTGATCCATCAACTGATATACAACTACCATCATCTGGAACTGGTTCTAACAACTCTTTTGCATCACTTATTGATAGTGGCACTCCAAATGTAACTTCAACCGAGACTTATGATGATGTTGAAAATAGATATTTTACAATTGACCAAGATTTTTCAGGTGCTAATAGTTATAACCTTAACCACAATACCAGCACTCCGTGGGTTGTTGCAAATGCAAACGGTGTGGGGCCTTGGTACTTGGTTGATATTGAATACAGTACTGATGAGTTTTATGTAGGTAATTTTAACGGTGGCGTACACCCAAAAGTTGGTAGCTATTTTTCCGGTGGAGTGTTTGATGATGGTTTAGTGTCAGTAGTTGGAGTTGTTGATCAATCTTTAACGTCAAGTGGCACTGTAGATATTAATGGGATTGGCTTGAGAAGTGGTCCAAATAACAATAATCACGTTACTTTAATACCTACGTGGAGAACTGAGTACAGTACCGATAGGTGGGTTTTAAGAGCTATATTTCAAGTGCATCACAATAGTGATATTGGTCAAAATTCTCAATTTTTAGATCATATAACCCTAAGGTTTTATAAGTTTAAAAACGAGCCTTTAAAAATTCAAAAAATAATAACAAGAGATGTAAGTTTGTTTGAAAACACTGGGCTAGCATCCGATTGGAATAAACCATCTATATACGATAAGTACCATACTTTTAGCGATGGAATTCAATTATCTGATCCTAGTGGAAATGATCATATAGGGAAATCAAACATGTACTATAGTGGTAACAAATTATGTTGGGATAATGTACCTAAATTAAGTGCTGCTGGATTTCAAACTGTATCAAACTATATTTCAGATTTAACTAGTACACCTTCGAACACTAACCCTTGGACATTTAAATTTACCGTAAGTGATAATGCATTTCTTGCTCCTGGTAATTTTAGCGGGGTACTTGGTGCTAGAGCAACAACTTCTGACTACGATGGAATTGGCACTGCCGCTGGTATAAAGATTGAAGGAATTACAGCCACCGGCGACTATGTAGTTGAATTTGATTTAGATGCCTCGTCTACCCCCATTTGGATACAAAACCCAGGAAACGCTAACGCGCAAGCATACACACCTGGTTCTACTTTTAATAAAGTTTGGTTTTATAATGCCAGCTCTTCAACACAACTTACCTGTGCTGTTGGTCAAGTAGAGCTTACAGATTTATCAACGGTTTTCTTTGGCGCAGAAATTGGATCTTGGAATTACGGTGGTTTTGAACCAACAATTGATCAACACATTGTTTATGACATGGATGATCAAAGAATTCAATTTAAAAACGCTCCTCTTTTTGACACTACATTTGCTGGCGTAAATCCAGTTATGATTAATCAACTAATAGAAACACCTTTAAATAGATACGAAACTTATGAGGTTCAGTTTTCGTACTCTATAGAAAATCCTGAAGGTGGAATTGGTGCTGGAGAGCTGTACATGTACTACTACAACAGTAGTGGTTACGGCTTTGCAATAAGCAATATAGGCGCAACCCCTAAATACTCTAACAACGGTGTTTTCACTGATATAACAGATGGCCTCACCTCAACACAAAACGCAAATGGTCAAACACAGTATTTAATAAAGCAAAAAGTTAAAATAACTGCCGACTCAAGCATTGAAGAAAACGATATAAACACTTTAGCTTTAATAAACACCTTGGTTATTAGAAAACAAAATGATGCTAATGAGAAGGTTATTGCTTGGATTGATGATGTTTCTATACAGAGAGTGATGCTACCAGATGGTGAAGATGTTACAGTTTCTTTTAGTGAAAAAACAAATGGTTGGACTAGTTTTAAATCTTTTGTACCAGAGAGCGGTGTTAGTTTATCAAATAAATACTTTACATTTAAAGATGCAAAGATATATGAGCATTACGTGCCTAAGAAAGACGGTAATAAAAGCTATATGCTTGAAGATGTTTCTTACAACTACACGCCTGAAGAAGCTAATAACTACAATAATTTTTACGGACAACACTATCCGTCTACTATTAAGGCTGTATTAAACGCAGAGCCTTCTATTATAAAAACTTTTAACACACTGGCTTACGAGGGTAGCCAAGCTTATGCTGTGCAACCAGCAAACACAATGATTAACGGAGTTTTACATGGTGCTATAAATATTGATAACGCTAAGGCTGTTAACGGCGACATACACGGTTGGCACGCTGTTGATATTGAAACAGATTTAGAAACTGGTATGTTGAGAGAATTTATAAAAAAAGAAGGAAAATGGTTTGGACCAATAAAAGGAAATCCACTCTCGAAAAATAATGTTTTAGATACTTCAAATTTTAGCGTTCAAGGTCTTGGTAAAACAATATTAATAACACTTGATCAATAATCAATATGTCATATCACAATACACCTAATACAACAAGTCAAACACTAATCACAGCGCGAGGGCTGAATACAAATCTTGCTGAAAATGGCGGGCTTATTAGCGAGACAAATAAAAATATATCAAGCTTTGTAATAGATACGTCTGATGCACCAGCTGAAGCTCAAAACAGATCTTATGTATTAACGGGAGATATTGGGGCTAAAGTTTTAATTATAGTAGTCAAAGATGGAAGTCAAAAGTACTATAACTTTGTTGAGAAAACTTTTGATGACGGCCATAACTCTAATAGTAATCTAGAAGTTATTTTATCTAAAAAGAAAAATAGAGGTGTTATTTCTCTTCCAAGTGGTGGTGGTACTTTTGTAATAAAAGTAATAGCGCTAGAAGGTACAACTATTAAAAATAGTAAAAAACCCGCGATTACAAGATCAATATTTAAAGCTGGCGGCGACGTTACAGTTACTTTTACGCCTTTTTCTAATACCGCCAATGCCTACACTACATTGCCTACTTTTACTTCTGTTGGTTATAGCCAAGCTGTTGTTACCCCTTTTTCACTAACTGTAACCAATACAGAAACTGAGGCTAACGGTTTTGGTTTGATAGCGGGCACAACACTTGAACCTAAAGGATTTACATTAATAACTGAACAAAATTTTTTTTACAGTGTTACTGACGTTGTCAATGGAACCACTAGCTCTTCACCATTTGTTGTAGTAGATGATTTAACAGGAATTACCGTTGGCAGCAAGATATATAACGTTAGTTCTGGTAGTCTAAGTGGAACTCCGTCTATTCTAGCTATAGATACCATCACCAACACGCTAACTTTAAGCACAGTACAATCTTTTGCAAATGATATAACTTTAACTTTTAGATCTTACGGTCAAGAAAATATTCATGAAGCTGCAGGTGTATTGTTTGATATTCAAAGGTATCCTGCTTTTACTACAGGAAATTTTGTTAAAGCAATTGTTAGAACAGCGTCTGAAAGCGGTACAGTTGGAGTGGAAAGTACGTATGGTATTGCTGCTGGGCAAGAAATTGAGGCTCGTGGTCTTTTAAAAGGTAGCACGGTAACAGCAGTGACTCAAGCGGACATGGGGGAAGGTCAGGATGGTGTGATTACAATATCAGACACAAGTGTTTTAATTAAACCAGGCGAAGGAATATTGTTTAATTGTTTCACCACTGCAACAATAAAGGGCGAAGCAAAAGTTAGTCAGTTTCCAACATCAAACACCACTATACTTCTTGATTTAGACACAGTAATAACAGTAGGAGCAGCATCATAAAACAATAACAAATGCCATATTATAGAGTAGACTTTTCATCAAACCCAATTGAAAATGGAGTTACACTGCGTGATAGTTTGTATTACGCCGACATTATTAATGGAGTGCTTAGCACCCCAAACTACGCTGGTCAGATAGTAGCTATGAACTCTTTTTCTGTAACAGTAGATTCTGTAGCAGCTATTGGTGACGGTATAGGGGGTTTAAGTTATGCTCCTTATATATTCTTTGCCAAACCAAAACAAATAAACGAATCTAGTGTTAAAGGTTATTATGCAGATCTAACAATGAGAAATGACTCTATGGAAAAAGCTAGTTTATATTGCGTTAGTTCTCAAATAACGCCTAGTAGTAAATAAAAAGCAGAAAGTGTGACTATAAAGCTACACTTAATTAAATTAAATGAAAATAAAAGATAAACAAAACTATAGTATTCGTTCTATTAAACTAGACGATTATAAAGAGTTAGAAAAATGGTGGAAACTATACGAGCTTCAAGGAATATTTATACCTAGTAAAAGTAAACTACCAAATAATGGCTTAGGAGGCTTTGTAGTTGAAAAAGGTGGAAGGTTAATTGCCTCTGCTTTTTTATACTTAACAAACTCAACATTAGGATACGTTGATTATTTAATTGCAGACCCAGCTTATAGAGAAGATGATAGGCAGCAAGTTTTGTTAGATCTAGCGTCAAGAGTTACCTCTGTGGCTATTGAAAACGGATGCGAGGCTGTTTGGGCTTATACGTGTAATCAGAAGCTTGTTGATATGGCTTCAGAATCTAAAGCTTTTAAAATATTACCACAAGACTACAAGGTGGTTTACACTTATGATAAAATTAAAGATTAAAAATTTAAAACAATAACTATGGGATCAGGAGGAGGTGGTAGCAGTGCCAAACAAAACGAAATACAGCAGCAAATGAATGATCTTGCTATTGAGCAGTTTGATTACTATAAAGAAGAGAAAGTAAAACAGCAAGCTAAATTAGATGATCAAAGAGCTTCTTTTGAAGCTTTTGAATTCAAAAATCCTTTTGCCGATGCTAAAAATGAATTTGCTGGCTTAGAAACTAACTTTGATAACTTAGGCGCTGAAGCATACAAAGGTATGGAAAATCGTTTTGAAGATATGACTGTTGATATGCGTGCTGCTGATTTTCAAACACAACAGGGGCAACAACAAAGAGCAAACATACTACAAAGCTTAAAAGGGTCAGCTGGAACCAGTGGTGTTGCTGGGCTAGCTCAATCTATGGCTAACCAAGGTCAGCTGCAAACGCAGCAAATAGCTGCTGGAATTGGGCAGCAAGAAAGGCAAAACTCTATGTTATCAGCCCAAGAAGGTTCTAGAATAGATCAAATGCAAAGACAAGCTACACTTCAAGGTGGTGAGGTAGCTAGACAAATGGGTATGGGTAGAGAAAACTTAATAGCACAAGGTCAAGGTGGCGCTGATAGAATGATAATGCAAGGCGAAGCTGCTGTTCAAGGCGCAGAGTTTGGTAGAGAGTCAACACTACTAGCTTCAGAGTATGGTTTGTTGGCTGGAGCAAATAACGCTTTACAAGGAGCGGAGGGTAATGTTATGAGCTCTCTTGCTGCTGAAGCAGATATGTATGGTTCAAGAGCTCAAGCTCAAAACGCAAACAGGTCTAACATGCTTAACACAGGAATGCAGATGCTAAAGATATATTATGTTTGTGTTCCAGAAGGAGTTAAAATTGATGGAATTGATAATAAAATAAATATAGAAGATATTAAGCCTGGTGATGTGGTTATAGGTTACGACGGTAATCCAGTGAAAGTATTACAAAAACACGAGTACTTAGAAGATCCTACAAAAGAAAGGTTTTATGAAGTAGAATTTAACAATGGATCAAAAGTAAATGTGTGTGACATGCATAAGATAAAGTGTATAGCAGCAAAAGATATTACAGAAAATGTGTTAAGCAAAAAAGTTTATGGTGGCGTTAAATTTAGCTATGATTTACTTACTGAAGACTTGGGTTATAGAATAGATGGTATACCTGTTAACAGTATGATTGCAGAGATGGCTGGGTTAATCACAGAACTAAAAAACAAATAATATGGCAATAAATTTAAACCCAGGCGCGGACAAAAGCATAGTGGCTGCCGCTACAAGATCAGGTATGACAAGCGGTCCGGGCGATTACAGTAAGCAGTTTGCTAGTGTAGCACAAAGCTACGCCGAAACAATGGAATCAAACTCAGAGCTGTGGAAACAAGTAATGGACACGACTCTTGCTCTTTCTAAAAATTCAATAGAAAAAGCTGGAATGCGTAACCGCGCTAACATTGACGTAAGAAACACGCCTGGAGGTAAAGAGTTAGAAACTCAAGTAAAAGGGTTTAAAGAAGAATTACAAGCAACTTTTAAGTTTTCAAAAGGCTCAGACGAAGGTGTTTTATCTGAAGAAAATTGGATAGAGCAAAATAAATTAACTGATCCTGATTCTGATACAGGTACTTATGATGAGTATGTTGCAGATCTTAAACCTTCAGGGAAACAAAAAAACAACCCATTAAGTAGAGAAAATAGAGATAAAAGAGCTGATATATACAAAAGAAGAGATGCTTTTTATGCGGAAGTAACTTCAATGGGTGCTGGATTAAAAGTTTTAAATGGAATACAAGCAAGCGGTGATTTTGACGCAAAAGCATCTGGCGCTCATAACATAGAGCTAGCAGAGGCCTTTGCAGCTTCTCAAACAACAGGAGAGCACACGGAAAATGGAAACTATTTTGAAAGTAGTTTTGATCCAAAAACAAAAAAAATAATACACACTTTAATGAATGACGGTACCGGTAAAGGTGGTATAAAAAAAGGTCCTGTAAAAGATGCTGGTGGGGATATTAGAACATATACAACAGAGCAAATACAAGGAATATTAGTACCTAAGGATCCAGGTTTAGCTTCTAACTATACCAAAGTGTTTGACAATTCTGAAAAAAGAGGCAAAACAACAGGTTTTAAATATGATGAGTTTCAATCTAATAAAGATAAAAAATTAATAGAACCACTTGTAGAAGATTCAGCAGGTTTACATCGTTCAATACACGCTACTTTTGGTCATTTAGATAAATCTTTTTTTGAAGAATACACTAGTGTTAGTGAATTGTCAGCAAAAGAATACGCTAAGTTAGCAAGTGTTTTTCCTAGTGACGATAAAGGCAATTTAATTAAAAAAGGAGCTTTAAGCGAAGTTGACGGAATGTCAGACGATATCCCAGGAATTCAACAAGCAGACTTTGCTAGCCCAGAAAATCAAGCTAAAATTTCAATGGCTATGTTTGATAAAGGTTATAAATACTACGACGAAACAGCTTTAAAAAAAGCTTTTGTTAATTGGGTAGCTGGAGTTGACGGCAAGTTATCTCAAGCGCAAAATTACGGCTCTGGTTACAACACTAGAAACTTACGAATAAAAGAACAACAAGTAAAACAGCAGGAAAAAAATCGATTAGCCAACATAGAAACTCAAAAAATAGAAGCAAAAACTGGTTTACCTAAGTCAGTTTTAAATGCATTTCCAGCTGGAACAAACTACGGATCGCCTGAGGGTTCTGATATATCCATAACAGGTGACACATTTAGAGACTTATGGGCAAGGCTTGAAAGCGGCTCGCTTATTACAAATAATTCTGGTAATTTTGCTTATGATAATGAAAGAAAGTTTTGGCAGGGTAGTGATGGTAAAAGATACGGTGGTAGTGAAATATTAAAAATGTTTCAACCATCAAAAGGTCCTAGTATATTAAACTCTACTCCGTTTTCTAAGTTTAGAGGTACTTATAGTGAATAAAAAATTAATAAAAATTAAATTATAACATGCCAGATAACTTATTTAACGATTTAGTATCTAACCAGGACCAATCAGAAAAGCAAAACTTATTTTCAGACTTGATTGATATAGAGCCGGGAAAGACAACAGACCCCTCGACAGAGACCCAAGCGACGGAGTCAAACGATATGGATTCAGGGTCGGAAGGTATTTTATCGGAATCACAGTATTCAACTCCAAGTAATGTTTTAGGGTTAAACATTGAAGGCCCAAACTCTAGTAAAAGTTTTTTTAATAAAACCGAAGAGCAAGGCGTAAAAGAGTTAAGAGAATTATATCCTAACTTTATTTTTGAAGAAAAACTTTTTGGAGAAGGTGGTGGTTTAGATGCTATAACGGTTTACACAAAAAACGCGGACGGAAGTAAAGGTGATAAATCTACTAGTTTTGATATGAACATTGGCGGTATGAACACTTATGGTGGCGCTGCTAAATCTGAACAGCAAGGTAGAGATAATGCATTTGATATATTAAACAATTTTATTACTGAAAACTCTACTCAAGAAAATCAAAACGCTCAAACAAAATCAAAAAATGAAAGAAAAAAGATTTTAACCGAAACAAATGTCAAGAGAGATAAGTTAGCAGCGCCAGAAATTAAAGATATTGAAACTAGTTTTGAAGATGGTAGTTTGTTTGAGGTGGAAGAAAAAACAATTAAAGGCTTTAGTGGTTATGGTATGGATGTTAAGTTTGGTGGAAAAACTCCAGATTACATTAAAAAAACGCAGCCTTATAAGAAAGAGTTAAAACAAGCTTTAGAAGAGTTAATGCGTGAAATGGATGGTGAAAAACCAACAAAAGAACAAATACAAACTAGAGCAAAAAACATTATCGTTGATGGTGTGCAAGAAGAAAAGCTAACAGAAATAATAGAGTCTAAAGATTATCAATACAACGCTAGCGTAAAGTTAGATGTTAATGCTAGTACGGCTCAAAAATACAATTTAGCGGCTAAAGAATTTGATATAGACTTCAAAAAAGATCTTACACGTTTAGAGCTTAAGCAACAAGACTTACAAGACGGCACAGAAGTTACTAGGCTTAATGAAATAAACTCTACCATAGAAACTGAAGGCGTGAATTTTGAGTTTTTAGAAGGAGACAATCTTATAGAGCTTAAAAATGGTAAAAAAATTCCAGAAAGAATTTTAAACGAATATATTGCTTTAAACCAAAAGGTAAACAACAAAATTAACGCGGTTAATAAGTTTGCCGTGGGTATACAAGAAAAAGCTGCTGGCTATGAGGACAATGTAGCTGCCATGGATATATCAAGGAGAAACTACAATGGAATAGAAGAGTTTATAGTTGAAACTGCACTAGGTACTGGAGAGCTGCTCATGAACACTTCTGCTGGTATGAACATGCTTTTTGGTGGCGAAAATAAGGCACTAATAAAAGATGTCACTAGTATAAAAGAGAGTATACAAAACATAAGAGATTCTTATAGTAAAGATGTAGAGTTTGATGATGCGTTTAGCTCATTAGGTAACTTTGCTTCTTTTGCTATGCAGGAAGTCTCTAATCAAATTCCAATATTTGCAGCGCTTGCAATTCCAGGTGGGCAAGCAGCTATTGGACTTGGTGCTTTTGGTGATCAATACATTAACCTAGCAAACGAAAGAGACACAGAGGGTGGTAGGCAAAAGTCTAACGCAAATATATGGTGGAGCTCTGTTGGGTTTGGAGCATCTGAGCTAGTGTTTGAGTCCCTGACAACTTTACCGCTTATTAGAGCTGCTAAAAAAGGCTTTAATGCAACACCTGGTAAAAAAACTTTGTTTGACATGACGGCTGGTAAGTATTTTCAAAAAAATATTGGCAAAACTGTTTACGGCACATTATCAGAGCCCGTTGGTGAGGGCATGACTCAGTTGACTCAAAATTTTATTGACGGTAAACCTTTAACACAAGGTTTAGATCACGCTATGTTTTCCGGCTTAATGTTTGGTACTACCTTGAGTTCAATACCTTTTGCTAGAGGTCTTTATCTATCTAAGTTTAACGATCACGCTAAAATGAAAGAGGTTAGAAAGCGTGTAGGTGAGATAAAAAATATAAATAATACAAACAAAAATCTACAAACAAAAATAGATATACTTTTGAGAAGAGGCTCTGGAGTAGATGGTGTTAGTAGCATCGATAAAGCCAAAGCTGACATAAAAAGTAATAATAAAATTATTACCGACTTGCAAGCCGAAAACTTAGCTGAAATGAAAGAGGTTGAAGCAAATCTCCAAGGAACAAGCAACGATGCTCTTAAGCAATATTTTGCACTAGAACAAGGTCAAGAGGAAATTAAAAACGAGGCGCAAGAAGTTGTTGATAACAACTCTTTAAATGATCAACAAAAAACAGATAGGCTAAAAGTATTACAAGCAAAATTTGATCGCACACAAAGCGCTAAAGATTTTTTTAGAGACAAAGATGCTTTTGGAGACGAATACACCGCTTTCAGTGGTCTTGATGCAAACAAAGATGAAGTTGCTGAGATTGAAAAAGAAGCAAGAAGTATATTGAATGGTAGAGGTAAAAAAGATCCAACAAGAGTAGAGTTGTTTGACCAAGCCAAAATAATTTACAACACTAACAAAATAAATACAAACCACGCGGCTAACCAAAGAAGAGGGTTAAACGATGTTATTAACGCACAGACAAAAGAAGAGGCTATTGAAAAAATTAATAACCTTTCTAACGTTGATGATGATGTTAAAAAAGAAATAATAAAGGGTATTCAAGACGGTAATCACGGTGTGAATATACCAACTATAGATGGTAAAAACTTACCAATGCAAATAGTTGAGTCTATGGCTGCTGACGATAGGTTAGAAACAAGAACACATGAAGTGGGTCACTCTGTATTCATAAAAGCTATATCAGACAACCCTAAAGCTTTTGATGGTTTAGCTGATCAAATACTTGAACATTTAAAAACAACTAATCCTAGTGCTTACAAGAGAGTTTCTTTTAGACTAGGTAATCAAACGGCTTCTGATGAGGTTGTTATGCTGTTTTTAGAAGAAGTTGCTTCTAACAAGGTTGATATTAAAAAGTCAGAAAAAGCTGGATTTTTTGCTACACTAATGATGAAAGGCATTGAAGAGGTTGGCGGTAAACCTGTAGACTTAAGAGGAGAAACTGACGCTATAAACTTTTTAGTTGGTATAGCTAAGAAAATAAAAGATGGAACTATAGACACTAAGGATATAGCAAGCATAAAAGCTAATAAAATAGCCAAAGAAGCTAGAGCTACAGTTCCAAAAACAAAAGCAAAAACAAAGGCAAAGGCATCTACAGTCGTAAAGGCAAAAAAACCCGAAGATTTAGTTAAAATAATTAAAAGAAAAAGTAGTAGCCCACAACAAATTAAAGCAGCTGAAGATGCTTTAGTTCCTCAGTATGAAGCTTTAGCCGTGGAGGCTTTAAAGTACACCGAGGCAAAAGGTGATATACTTAGAAAAAACGTTGTAAGTGCTGCGAGCGTGTATTACAAGGCTATTGTAAAAAACTACGATCCGCAAAAAGGTGCGTTTTCAACTCATGTTTACAATAACATCGCTCCTAAGAACGATACTATATTTGAAGAGGCTAAAACATTAGAGAAGCGTGATGAGAGTGTTAGTTTAAACGCTCCAGAGGCTATGCAGGTAGAGGGTGATGCTGGCAAG
>TARA_R110001599_G_scaffold3637_2_pt1 | contig 12876 bp, 5 predicted proteins | sample TARA_R110001599 | Tara Oceans TARA_R110001599 (sample SAMEA4398360) | marine metagenome | biome: Polar Biome; feature: [MES] marine water layer (ENVO:01000295) within the mesopelagic zone...; material: water (ENVO:00002006), including particulate matter (ENVO:01000060) such as...... | reverse complement strand
ATATATCACTCATGTTTAACCCATGTTGTTTGTTCGGTTAGATCTAGATATACCTAAATCATCTAAAACCATTTCATAAGTATATTGTTTTTGAGCTTTTCCAGAATAAACCTCTTTCTTTTTTTTAGTATCTAAAATTTTTATATCAGTTGTAAATTGTTGTAAATCTCGATCCCAAGTTTGATAGTTAAACTTGTTTGATCCTTTTATTTTTCTATATCTATAAGTTCTAGGACCTTCAAATCCAGCAACAACCCCTTCTTCATCTTTTCCAAAACTAGATATTTCTCTAATTTTATCATTAATTTCTTGTGGAGTTTTATAAATACTTTTGTTTGTCATTCTTCCAATCCCTAAGTCAATTTTACCAGACCCACCACCTCCAATACTTTTATCAGGTCTTTGACTAAAACCTCTTTCAAAAGCTTCTTTAGCAGATGGCATAATATCATTGTTTATTAACCATGTAGTTTTTTCGTAACTATCAAGATCTTCTAGCTTTAGTCTTTCTAATTCTCCAGTAGCAATATCTTGTCTTCTAGTTTGTTCTACTGCTGTAATGTCCATTGCATTAGGGTCTAACAAAGCCTCATGCTTAACTCCAGCTATTGTGTAACCACCTTCTTGTGTAAGGTAGTTTAAAGCTGGTGTTGAAAAATCATTACCATTTTTACTAAACCATTTACTGCTTATTTGGTTTTCAGTCATGTCTTGAAAATCGTTAAAGATATTATCTCTTACATCGTTTTCATATTGACTCCAATTTCCTGTTTTGTTTTTGTAACCTTGCTGTTCAATGTTACCATTTAACTCTTTTGAATAGTCGTTAACAGCTCTGCTTTCATCTAACTCAGGAAGCTCAAGGTCATTAAGGTTAGTAAAAGTCTCTGTTTTAACACCATCGGTTTCTTGCTCACCAACCAAACCCCACTTACCATCTCTAAAATCCATGTGATTTGCAATTGAACCGTCAGCAAAAGAAGCAGCTAAAGCTTGACTAGCAGCAGGCGCTGCAGAGTTTATACTAACTTTAGTAACGTTGCCTTTTGCATCAGTGTAATTTCCGTTTTTGTATATATCTTCCCACATCTTCATTTTTCCTTTTACAAAATCAAGACCAGAAGTTAAATTTTTTAAATCATTATTTGTTTTGTTTATAAGATCAGTTCCTTTTCCACCTCTTCCAGTAGCGCTAAGATTAGCTCCTTTGTTAAGATCTTTTTTACCCATGTCTATAACACCTGTAGCAATATCTAACATACTTTCATTGTAGTCACCTTCTCCAACTTTAAGTTTAGAATTACTTATTGTTGTGTTACCTTGTTGTCTTAAAGCTTTTCTAGTTTCAAAAGCTTGACCTAAAAACTGTAACGCAGTTCCTCCAATAAACCTTGCGAAAGCATCTCGCTGTCTATTGTCTCTTATAGGACCTCCCATTGCCTTACCTACATTGTAAAGCGCGTTAATATCTACTATATTACCCATATTTTATACTTTATTTAAATTTGTTTAAAATAATTTTTGATACCATTTTCTTTTACTGTCTAAAGAAGCTTGCTCTTGCCCTAACAACCCAGCTTCAAGCGACATCATGCCTTGTACTTTTTGATACTCTAAATTTCTACTATCCACTTCGCCCTGTAAAACCATTTGTTGTTGGCGATCGGCTCCACCTAAAATCATTTGTTGTTGATTTGCCGCTCCTTGCATTACCATTTGTTGTTGATTTGCTGCTCCTTGCATTCTCATTTGATCTGCAGAAGCAGCTCCTTGAGCAGAGGCCATTTGATTAGCTCCAGCTTGTTGTGCTGCCATTCTTTGATTAGCAGATTCTTGTTGGCCTATAGAAGCAGAGCTTTGTCTAGCTTGGTTAGTACCAGCGTTTGCTAGTGACTGTGCTAATCCAGCAACACCAGAACCACCAACAGAGCTTTGTAGTCCTTGCATTATATTAGCTTGATTTTGTTGCGATTGTTCTCTTTCAAAATCAGCTTGTTGTGTGTTTACTGTTAAGTCTTCAGCTGTGTTTTCTAAATTAGCAAATTGATTTCGTGCTCCAGCAAAAGTATTTTGTGCACCTGCAAAAACATTTTCAGCACCAGCATACATATTTTGAGCATCAGCATACAAGTTGTCAGTTTCTAAAGTATTAAAATCTCCTTTTAAAACATTTAATCTATCACGCGAATCACTTACACTTTGTCTTTGATCTCGTGTTCTTTGTCTTTCACTTATTCTCATCGGGCTTTTTAAAGCTTGATATGGTTTTATTTTTCTTCCTATAGCCATGTTATATTTTTTATATTATTATAATTACACTTTTTATCTTTTATTTACTACTTATCAATACTTCAGACCCAACCGTGAATAATTCTATTTTTTCTTTAGAATGGTTTACCATTTTAACTCTAGCATAATAACCTAAAACATTACTTCTATTTATTGTATCATCTTTAGAAAACATAATAAACATGTTTTGAGAAGGTGTGTTAACAACATTATCTACTGTTATAGAGTTTTGACTTACCGCTGTTATAACACCTATTAACAAAGCATTACTTGAAGAAGTAGAGTTGTATTGATTACCAGCAACACCAACCTGTGGTGTTTGTACAAAATACCATGCTAAATCTCCTACTTGCACCGATACGTTTATTTGTTCTGTAAAGTTTATTTGCATATTAAGCTACTGTTAAAATGTTGTTTAAGTTTAGTGTTAGTGTAAGATCGCTATTTCCGTGATTATTAACCTCAACGTTAAGTGTTATGTTACCAGCTCTGCTACTACCTGTAAAAGTCATTGTTTGCCCATTTTCTATTGTTTGAGCCGCACTCACAACTACAGATACTCCAGCGTTTACAGTATCTACATGAGGTGCTGCTGCTGTTACTCCTATACCTGACATTAGTACTGTTTCAGCGGCTTTTATTCCGTTAGTGCTGGTTATTGGTATTGTAGTACTGTTAGAAACAGCTGCATCGGTTGTAGTTACTACTGGATCAATAGTTAAAAGAAGGTTTGAAAACTTTATATCAGAACTGTTAAAAACTTTAGCAGCGGCAGTTCCTTTTCCTGTAAAAGTTATGGTTCTATCTACTACAAAAGTAGATGCTTTATCTATTATTACAGTACCGCCTTTGTCATTTACAACAACATTTTTGCCATTAACAACTTCTAAAGCTAAAGGAGTTATATATATATCGTTTAAAGAAGTATTAGTATAATCTTTATAACCAGGAATTATACTAACTATAACAGATCCAGAAGCTATACCAGTTCCTGAAACTCCCATACCAACAGAAAGACCTTTAATATTTTTTAATTCTAAAGTTTTTGAACTGCTTCCAGCTGTTTTAGTATCTTTTGTTGTTGTAAATTCAAAATCTGTATCTACAGGTTGTCTTGCTATTACAAAGTTACCACTACCAACTGTTACAGGCCAAGTTATTGGAAAACTTTTAACACCACCACCACCTACGTTTGAACTTATACCAGTAGAAGTTACATTGCTAGGTTCTACAACAGCACTTGAATCATGTAACAAACTAAAAGTTATTAAAGGATTATCGTATTGATATATGTAAGGACTACAATAAGTATTTTCTACAGATAAAGAATTTGCAATTACAGAGTCTTCTTTTGCTACTAGCTTTATCTCGTACTTATCATCGTCTGTTACAGCTGGAAAAGTAATAAAGTTGCTATACACACCAGAACTACCTATAGTTATTATATCTGACTCCACAGCTACCGCCGAAAAAGCAGCGGTAGGTTTTGCACCAGTTTCTGTTTTTTCAGGAAAATTGTAAAAATGAAAATCTTCATTCATAACAATTAAACTAAAAGAAGCGCCTGGGTCACCGCCAACAGTATATGTTTTTGTTGTTATACTATTAGGAATTGGTGAAGTGTCTATTAAAAATTTTTTTATTTCTTTCATGTTTTTATATTACAAATCTATGACCTGGTTCAAAATACCTTAGAAAATAATTCCTTGAATCTATAGAGTAATAATCACTATTTGGATTATTTGTACCGTATGTTCCTTCAAATTGATTTATTCTGCTTTGTGAGCCAACGTGTATTTTTAAATCTGGATGACATCCTAGCGTTGTGAAACCCGCATGTTTTAATTGTTGAGTTGGTAAAGAGTTTGTATATTGATTTTGTGCTTTGGCGTAATTCCAAGCATCTTCAAGATAAACATCTTCAAGTTCTGGTAAGTTTATTAAAATTAGTCTATGAAATATTGCGGTTCTAGTTTGTTGAACAGTAACATCTCCAGTGTTGGAAACATTTGCAGCAAAATCATATTGATTACCCATATTACTTGTAGACATTCCATTTGGAACACCATTACCAGACTGTACACTAGAACCAAGCTTGCGATGTGTGCTGTTGCTTAAACCGTAATTAAGTGATAAAATTGGCGCTTGTGATGGGTAATCTGGGTCTGATTGATTGTAACAAACTCCAGGAAAAGCAGCTCTTTGACTAAAAGTAGAGTTTTGCGCGTAAATAGTGCAGTTAGCACTTGTACCAGCAACAGGGTGATTTGATATAGCTAAGGTGTGTATGTTTGGATGGTTTGTAGATGTTATATCAACACCTTCAAGGCCTGTGTCACAAAGCTCTAAAACTTTTAAAGTGCTAGCTGGTAAATTTAAAACTCCTTCTGCTGTTAAGTCTATTGATTTTAACGACAAAGTTTCAAAATTATTATTAATACCTATTATAGTTTCAAGCATGTTAATACCATTATAAGGACTGTTTGTTCTTGAATCATTGTTTATAAAAGAAGTAAAATTTAAAAGATGTAACTTTAAGTGTTTAAAATATGGCAAGTCATCTTCTGCTACAAATTGCTCTAATCCAGTTAAATTTTGAATCGTGCCATGTGGTTCTGAACTAACAAAATTAGAGGGAACGTGAGGAGTAGGGTGACCAGTAATGTTTAATTGCTCAGTATTGTTAAAAGCTTTTGTACAAACAAAAGTGTCAGTAAAAATATTGCTAGGATCATTGTCAAAACTACCATAAGAATTTGTTAAATTATTTCCAGCGTATTCAAGAACTTTTTCAAAAACGTCGCTTCCAATATAACTCCAATATTTTTCGTTATTATTTCCAATAATATCTAAATCTAAGTTCCAAGGAGATGATGGTCTTAGCGTTACTAAAGCACAGCTTGTATAAAGACAACTACCATCATCACAAGTTGCCGAGGAATCATAGTTTAAAGCAGTTATGTCGGTACAACCATCTACACAACACATAGTTGCATCGTTTATTGTTGCCCATGGCATATAGTTAGAATTTGTATTGTCCATGCAGCCAGTATATACACAACCACAATCCATACCAGCATTTGGCACGTTTAAAAAACTAACAGCATTGTCAGCGATAACACCAACAACAGTATTATAAGTAGAATTAGTTATGATTGGATCTGTATAACTATAAGAATCATGAAAATAAGGTAGCGCACCCACGGTACAACTATTGTTAGTAGCACTATCTAATTGTGTTTGTAAAGGCACAAATAAAGGATAGCCAGCGCCATTTGTTAATGTAGTATATAAACTACCGTCATCATAACAACCAAAAGTATAAGGTATACAAGTAGTTTGATCATGACAAACACCAGGTGTTGGGTCGTAATTCATCATGGTAGAGTCAGTGCAACCAATAGTAGAGTTTGATCCACAAGGCGGGCAGTTGTCAATAGCATCTTGTTGAACAGTGTAAGTTCCAGTACCTACAGTGTTTATCGTAAAACCACCAGTTAAAGTGTTACAATCATACGTGTTATCGTAAGTGCAAGAATCATTTAAGTCAACAGTATAATAACTTTGGTAATTATTAGGAGCAATTCCACCACTAACAGGATTTACAGCGCTCGTACATCCATCGTAAATACACGAACCATCATCTACAGTAGCTCCAGGGTAGTAATTATAAGCAGGTGTGCCAGGAATTACACTATTTGCTTGAAATCCATCATCCATGCATCCATAGATAATTATCGCCCCACAACTACCATCGTCAACAGTGGCAAGTGGATTATAACCTACTGCGTTAGGGTTTGTGCAGCCAAAAACAGAAGCTGGTAAAGAAGATGATCTACCAATACCTTGAATGTTAAAATTACTGCTATCTAAATTACCGCTTGTTATTATATCTTTGTCTCCTTGTATGTAGTTAAACCATTTACCTTCTTTTTCTACAAATTGATTACCTTGTATTTTTCCACTTTCTAAATCAGTTTTTATATATAAAACATCCCAACCAATTTTTGGTTGTAAATTATAATAACCTTGCCCTGGGTTTGAGTCTATAGTTCCAACTGTTTCTTCATATACTCTAGCTTGACTACCTTCATAATTTAATGTTTTAAAAGACTTAACTGAATCAGGTTCTTGATTTAAATAAAACTCAACAGTAGAAGGATAAGGCACATTGTAAAAAGTATTTCTGTTAACGTTCGGGACATGATGTTTCCAAGGTGTTCCATCTTTAAAAGTATAGTAATTATTTTCCATACTCATAGCTTGTTCTGGTATAAAAGACATAAAACTAGTCCAACCTTTTATTGTTTCGCTAAACGTAACAGTTTTTGCAACATTATCTCCTTCTTTGTTACAGCTATAATCTGCTAAAGTTAAGTTGTAGTTTTCTTTTTTATCATCATAAGAACCAAGTACTTTGTCATATAATTTTAAATTCTTTTTAAAATAATCAGACATACCGTAGTCTGCTATGTTTGTTAAACCATCTTTTGATAATCTTAAAACTGCACCTCTTTTTGCATCTGTAAAATAAGCCCTGTAAGATTCAAAAGCAAATGATTCTGGGTTTTTAGATATTCCGTAATCACCAGTAAAAGGTAACACTTGGCCTAACACGTTTGGACTAGCTATAAGCTGTGGATTACCATCAGCGTTAAATATAGCGTCTTTATTTGCTGCTATTCTTATAACTCTGTCTTCACAAAAAGAGATTAAATCAGTGTTTCTACTAAATAATTTCTGTATACTACCGTAGGTAGGGTTTATATCTTTAGTTATTTTTTCTGCCTGTATAAATTGATTTAAATTATTCGTACCACTTGTAGAGTTGTAAATACCAGAGTATATTAAACCATTATGCCTTCTTTCTTCTTCATAGTTAGACTCTAAAGTTGTAGAAGCTTTAACACCTTTACTAATAAAAACTTGATTAAAATCATCTCTAAGTCTATTAGACTCTACGCCATTTCCAAAAGAATAAGCATTAAACCAAGACAATCCTAATTTGGTTTTTCCTAAGTCTGTTGCGTTAACTTCGTAACCAGTTTCGTCAGGAAAAAAATTAAGGCCTGAATTAGGATTGGTTAAAGAAGGAGTTATAACAACAGGTGTTGATGGATACCAATCACCAGTTAAAGTTGTAAAACCACCGTCTGCTCTTGTAAAAGCAAGTTCTTGCGCTCCTGTTACAAGATAATTTAAAGGGTAATTAAATTTTATAATTAATTTTCCATTTGTGCCTTGTTCAAAACCAGTTACAAACATAGCAGAATTAATAGCAGAAACGATATTTGCCGTAAAACCAGGATGCGTTTTACAAGTAACAACAGATCCTTTTGGAACCCAACGCTCAGCCGTGTTTATGTTTAGCGAGGTAGGATACGCATCACTTATTTCGTAAAATATATTTACATCAATAGATTCTTTTGGTTCTGTTTCAAATATAGCTGGGTTATTACTAAGCAGTATGTCATTATCATCGTCAGTTCTTTGCTCTATAAACTGTATTATAACCGGTGTGTTACCATTAGCTGTTCCATTGCCTACTGTAGGTGCAGTTACTGGTAAAAGGCTAGTGCCATCGCTAATTGTAGTAGTATTAACATCTTTGTCAACAGGTATTAAATAAGAAACCCTTCTGTTTTCTGGTGCACCAAACATCTCCCACAGTGTAACATAACGGTTAAACCGCGTTGTATCTCCATTAGTATTAGTAGCGGTCCAAGTGAAAAGCCAATTATCAAATGCTTCTTGAACAAGAGCCCATTGTGCAAAATTATATCTTCTTTCTTTTGTTACATTACCTGTTATAGTGTATATTGTTGCTAAACTATCACCAGAAATTCTAAACTGACTCCCAGGTATAAACTTACTTACAATATTAGCTTGATCAACGTGGTTGTTGTTTATTGCATTACCAACCTCCCATATTCTGTCGTCGTTAAAATCAGCATAGTTTATCTCAGGTGCTGTTGTTTGGTTTAAAACAGCAGTTCCAGTTGTTGCATCTGGAAGTATTTTAGAGTAAGAAACTTCTATATAGTTTTGGTTGTTAGACTCATGAATACCATCACCATAGTTAAACTGCGATGTTGAATTAGTAACGTGGTTAGGCGAGTTAACACTATTACTACTAGAAATTGCGTGTGTTCCAGCGTAATAAACTTCGTCAATAAACCAGTTGCTTTGTGTTCCTGCGGAAGTGTTACCAAAATCTAAAGCGTTAATCCAATCTCTATCACCATCAGTAGATTCAATCCCTGCATTTGATTCTGGGGTGTTAACAGAACCTAGATGTGTTATTGATGGTGCTTGTCCAGTATGAGGATTTATATTTCCTGACGATGTGAAATAATTCCACACGTTGTCAACATTTGATGAAGAAGCATCGTTACCAGTAGCACCTTCAACTATTCCAAATTTTCCAGTATCTGAAAAGTAATAAGTACTCATAGACGCTACAACTTGATACTGTAAACTTGAATATGCATTTGTATTTAAAAAAGTTGCAGCAGTTGAATCGCCATTTATTTTTACAAAAAACTTTCCATCAAACTCTGGCTTAACTCTTGTAATGCTTTTGTAAAAACGAATTTTAAGAGATTCTGTAAAAGGAATAGTTGTTAAGTCTTCAAACATCCAAGATTCTGCGGCTAGAATAGGTGTTTCTAAAACAACAGTATATGCATCATTATCTTTAGATATATTTACAACGTTGTATTTTTTTGAAAATTTACCAGTGTTATCTTTAAAATCAAATTGCATTAAACCTTCAACTGTAGATAAATCAACACTAGACTCACTAGCAAAATTAGGGACACTTATTTTAAATGATTTAACACCAGTGCCTAGTATAGGAGCTAAAGAAACACCAGAAGCATCATCAAATAAATGTTGTATAGCTGGGTTTGATCCAGATACAACCCCAACTCCTTCTGCTAGCAGTTTTGTTTTTGTTTTTAAAAATTCAGGTGCTTCGTTTTCAATTGCTATAATTTTATATCTAGCCTCAGGAGTAACTAAACTATTAGAATCAGCACCTTTTTTAAGTATTAAATATGTTTCTTCATCAACTTTATTTCTTTCAGACGATGGAAATGATAACCACAAGTTACCATCTTCAGCTTTGTAAACTCTATCAAGCGCTAAATTATAGTACTCGTTAGATGTTTCTTTAATATACATTTTAAAACTTTCTGCCCAATCAGGAGTAGTTGTATTAATTCTAGAAGTTAATAAATTTATTTCATTAGCTTCTTTTTTTGGTATTTCTACAGTTGCCTCGCTGTTACTAAACACTGGAGTTTCTCTACCATATTCATCTAAATAAGTAAATCCTAGTTGGTAAGATCTAATTGATTTTAAAGAAGGTGAAGCTATTAAAGGTTCTATTTTTTTTTCATAAAGATAAGGAAAGTTTAATTCAGGAAAAAGAGCACCAAAGCTGTCAAAGTAAATTGTGTCATACAAAACAGGATTAGAAAAATTAACAGTAGTAATACCTACGTTCCATCTTTTGGCAAAACCAGCAGTTAACATAGGCTTTGTATATGAACCTGTTTGCTCGTTTATTATGCTATAGTTTTGTAAGTAGTTTGCAAAAACTAGTCTATTACCAGTAACTTCTTGAGCTAAAGCTTTTCTTGGTACATTATCCCAAGGTCTCAATATTTGATTTGCTGGTACAGCTGAATATATAAGATCTGATTTAATATTGTATTGATTAGCGGTCCAATGATTAAACAAATCATTGTTTTTACCAATAGGTATATTAAGGTAATCTTTAAACTTTATTTTATCAACAATATAAACCGTTGTAGAGTTAGATTCTATGTATAACAAATCTACTTGAACAACGTCATCAGGAATATTTTTTGCAATAATTTGTCTTAACTTTATACTTGTTAAGTAGTTAAGCATAGCCTTGTTATATCCTAACGTGGCATCGTATTCAAAAAAAGAAGCAGAAAACACAGTATCTGTGAAAGGAGAAAAAGAAGAGTACTCACCATCTTGATATTTCCACCTATAACCAAACCTAACAAACTTTTTCTCAAATAAACTTTTGTCGTCTAAAACTCTTTCCACATTAAATGTTTCTGGTCCAGCAGAAAAAGAATCAACAGTAGAGTCAAAAGGTGTTGTTGGAGAAACACTAAGAATTTCTAACTTGTAAGTGTTTGCTGGCCAGTTTTGACCAGGAATTGATGGATCAACAGGTTGCCCGCTTAAATTTTCATCAACTTTACATCTAACATCAAAGATACTAGGAAGAGAGCTTGAAGAACTTTGATTTAAAAATCTTAACTCATCACCAGCGTCAAAATTATTTCCATTGTCAAAACTTCCAAATTGAGCTAGTATTATTTTACCAACTTCAACTAGCTCGTAAACACCAGAACTACCAATTTGTTGAACAAAATTACCACTATACTCAGCTGTAGTAGGTGTTTCTGATCCTTGCTCTACAATTAATTTATCAGTTGGATATTTTTTTATAACAGTAATATGCTCTTCTTTGACTAAAATATTGCTTTCTAAAACAATATCTCTTTCAGGAACTAGCAACAAAGTAGATTTTAAAGCGCTTGGAGTACCTTCAATACTTCTTTTTATACTTATTTTTTTTGGTTCAGACTTGTTATCAGTCCACATTAAAAAATCATCTAAAATATTTATACCAGTAACCATACTGCCACAATCAAAATTTAATAGTCTTGGTTTAACAAAAACTAAATAATTATAATCTGGATCTGAAACGTTAACATACTGCGCTTCTCCTAAACCATTTTGATTATTTTGATGCTCTTCTGATAAATCTTTATCAAAAATAACTTCAATGTTTGAACCGTTATACACAGCGCTTATAACAGTTCTTCTAACAGATCTACTTCCGTAAATAACAGGGTTTGTAGTTTGACCTGGACCATACGCTACATCAGAAGGTCCACTGAAATTGTTTTCTCCTGATCCTGCTTGACTAATTATACCGTGAGTTGGTCCATTAAAAAAATAACACACCATACCCGCGCTTATACCCAATGTTGCGTTTAATTGGTACACAGGACCTAGCCCTGCACCATCATTATTGTCAGCAAAAGTTGTTTTAATTTGGTAACCATCAACAAAAACAGGTGTTATATTACCATTTTGTATTTTTAATATTTTATCTCTCCACACAAAATTATCACTTGCTTGTACAACTGCTTCTAAGTTATTCCAAGAGGTTGTAGTATTAGGAGTTTGAACATTTGAATATTGATATTCTACATATCCAGCATCTGGACTAGAAACAAAGTAATATAGAGCATTGTTAGCTTCATCGGCAATAGAGCCAACACAAAAAACGCCTTGATCAACAAAATTTTCAGAAGAAACAGTTTCATTACCTAGTATGTTTTCTAAAGCACCAACATCTGGTCCTTCTGAAGTTGATACTTGTATATTATAAGCTTCCCTATATTCACCACGAGGAACTAGTCTTTCGTCAAGATCTTTATTCATCTTGCCCTTAGTGAAATTATTTTTAATCTCCGCCATATACTAGTTTTTTATTTGCTTAGATTTACCTCTAAGTATTTGAGTTAATTCTTCTAATTTTAAATTAGATAATCTTAATTTAGCAGTTCTTATAGCTGCAAATCTTTCTCTTTTAAATCTTGCAACTATATATTCTTGAACATTAGCTCTTGTTGACATAATAGCGTGTGCTATACACTTGTACATTGCTTCTTCAGCAAACTTATGAACTTTCATTTCAGAGTCTGTACCAAGACTGTCGCTTATATATTCTATAGTTACAGTTTTTCCAGAAATGTTAGAGCTAAAATTAACCAAACCACTATCACAATCTATATAATAAGAACCATTGTTTTGAGCATGTGCTGGTTCAATACCATATCTAGCTCCTCTTGGACTAAATCTATCATTATAATCTTCGTGGCTATGATGGTGGTGATTTATTTCATTTGTATGTGATTTATATTTAGTACCTGTGTCTGATTGTTTTTTTAAATCAACAAATATAAGCTCTGTAGTTTCGTAATAACTAATATTAACACTTCCAGAGGTTGGGGCGCCAGTATTTCCTGTAGTTGGTTGACCATCTAACAACCATTTTTCATGAATAGGATTTGTAATGATTATACCCATACCTGGAAAATTACTATTAGTAGTAGCACCAACACTTTTTACTGTAGTGTTGGGTTGTATACCAGGGCCATAAACTCTCATACCAACCTCTATATCGTGATTTGCTGTGAAAAAGTTTATAACCATATTGTGTAACGCTGTATTTGTAGCTATACCGTAATTAATTTCGTATTTACCTTGATAACCACTAGTATTTTTTAAAGCAATTCTTGTTTCTTTTTTAAACTGTGGTAAAGGGTTTTCTGATTTTATACCTCCATCTCCATCAGCATCTGATATTTGATTAGTAGATGTTATACCATACTCTTGAAACGGTAAAGTAGCATCTCCTTTAAAAGTGTTTTCTTCAAACTTTAAAGTACCATCGTCGTTTTGTTGAAAAGCTAGTGGGTTTGATGTTTTAGAAAGAGGATATAACAAGTGTTGTATACCAGC
>TARA_R110001599_G_scaffold33851_19_pt1 | contig 12889 bp, 10 predicted proteins | sample TARA_R110001599 | Tara Oceans TARA_R110001599 (sample SAMEA4398360) | marine metagenome | biome: Polar Biome; feature: [MES] marine water layer (ENVO:01000295) within the mesopelagic zone...; material: water (ENVO:00002006), including particulate matter (ENVO:01000060) such... | reverse complement strand
CCCGCCGTTGCGGTCGACCGACGATCCTCTTTACGATGTTTTGCGCAACGCCTTGCAGGAGATCTGCGTAGACCTGGCCCAGGGCCTGGTGCGTGACGGCGAAGGGGCCAGCAAGTTTGTCACGGTGCAGGTCAATGGGGGCGCACAGGAGCAGGAATGCCTCGACGTGGCCTTTACCATCGCCCACTCACCGCTGGTGAAGACGGCGCTGTTCGCCTCCGATCCAAACTGGGGGCGCCTGCTGGCGGCGATCGGCCGCGCTGGCCTGGTAGACCTCGATGTCACCCGCATCGCCGTGTACCTGAACGATGTGCTGATTGCCGAGCAGGGGTGCCGTGCGTCCAGTTACACCGAACAGCAGGGTGCCGCGGCGATGGCACAGGAAGACATCACCATTCGCATCGAACTGCAGCGCGGTCCTGCCACAGCGACCGTGTGGACCACAGACTTCTCCTACGACTATGTACGCATCAATGCGGAGTACCGTACCTGAATGGCCGCAGTGCACGTTGCGGTTGGCGTGGTGCTGGATGAACAGCACAGGGTACTGATCAGCCGCCGTGCCAGTGCGGCGCACCAGGGTGGGCTGTGGGAGTTCCCCGGCGGCAAGGTCGAGCCCGGCGAGTCTGTGGAGCGGGCGCTGGCGCGGGAGCTGCGCGAGGAACTCGGTATCGGTTTCGCGAGCTCACAACCTTTACTGCTCGTGCCCTTCAACTACGGCGACAAGGCGGTGCTGCTGGATGTGCACCTGGTGACGGAGCTGGAGGGCAAGGCGCGCGGGCTGGAAGGGCAGCCCTTGCGTTGGGTGACGGCAGAGGAGCTGGCTCGCTACGAGTTTCCGGCCGCCAACGTGCCTATCGTCAGCGCTGTTCGCCGGCGGCTGGGGGAGCAGGCGGGTTAGTGTGGCATGACCGTGTCAGTGTTGCCGCGCTTCCTCCGCACGCTGCAGAAACTCCTTGTGCAACTCGGCGACCACCGCGTCCAGTGCCTCCAGTGACCCGCTGTTGTCAATCACAATGTCTGCCCCTGCCAGGCGCTGCTGTCTCGGCAGCTGCGCGGCCATGATGCGCTTCACCTGGTCCTCGTCATTGTTGTCTCGCTGCACCGTGCGCGCCAGCTGCATCGCCTCCGGGACATCCACGACAACCACCAGCGTGGCGAGATCGCGCTGGGTAGCGGATTCCAGCAGCAGTGGCGAACTGAGCAGGGTGTAAGGGCTGCGCGAGGCGGCCAACTGGCGCTGGATCTCCTCACCGATGAGGGGGTGGGTCAGCTGCTCCAGCCACTTGCGCTCTGCCGGGTCGGCAAACACGATACGTCGCAGCGCAGCGCGGTCCAGGCTGCCGTCACCCTGCAGCAGCTCGGAGCCGTAGCGCCGGGCAATCGCCGCCAGCGCCGGTGTGCCGGGCTCCACGACGATGCGTGCCGCCAGATCCGCATCAACCACGGTGATGCCCTGACGGGCGAAGCGATCCGTGACCGCGGTCTTGCCGCTGCCGATGCCGCCGGTAATGCCGATAATCAGGCTCATGTTGTCTTCCATCGTCGGACTGGCCCTGTCAGGCGGGCAAGCCGTTCGCGCCCAGCCAGGCCTGAAGAATGGACTCACCCCAGATCAGGGCCAGCCACCCGGCGGCCGCCAGGTAGGGCCCGAAAGGCATGGGAATATCGCGGCCCCGGCGCGCGATGACGATCAGCAGAATGCCGACCACGGCGCCCACCAGCGAAGACAGCAGGACTACCAGCGGCAGTGCCTGCCAGCCCAGCCATGCCCCCAGCGCTGCCAGCAGCTTGAAGTCTCCGTAGCCCATGCCTTCCTTGCCGGTTACCAGCTTGAACAGCCAGTACACGCTCCACAGGATGCCATAGCCAGCGATTGCGCCGAGTACGGCATCGGTAATAGGCACGAACGTGCCATTCAGGTTGAACGCCAGTCCCAGCCACAGCAGGGGCAGGGTAATGTCGTCGGGCAACAGCTGGGTATCAAAGTCTATCAGGGTGAGGGTGATGAGAGCCCAGGTCAGCAGCACGGCGCCGGCCAGCTGCCAGCTGGGGCCGTAATGCAATCCCAGCCAGAGTGTGATGAGTCCGGTGGCCGCTTCCACCACGGGGTAGCGCGGGGAAATGCGCGCGCGGCATCCGGCACAGCGGCCCCGGAGCAACAGGTAACTGATCACCGGGATGTTCTGCCAGGGGCGCACCGGTGCCTTGCAGTGCGGGCAGTGGGAGTTGGGTGCGGCCAGGCTCAGAGGCTCTGCGTCGGTGACGGGTTGCTCCAGGAGTTCGCAACACTCCCGGCGCCACTGCGCCTGCATCATCAGCGGCAGCCGATACACCACCACATTGAGGAAGCTGCCGACGACCAGGCCCAGCAGCAACAGGCAGCTTGCCAGCCACCCGGGCTGCGCCAGGAATACGTCCAGCACCCGCGCTGGCCTAGATCACCGAACCCAGCATGAAGATCGGCAGGTACATGGCGATCATCAGGCCACCGACCAGCACGCCGAGCACCGACATGATGATGGGCTCCATCAGTGAGCTGAGGCTGTCTACCGCGTTGTCCACGGCTTCCTCGTAATGCTGCGCGACCTTGTCCAGCATGTCGTCCAGCGCGCCGGACTCCTCGCCGATAGATACCATCTGCAGCAGCATGTTCGGGAACAGGCCGGTGGCGCGAATCGCCTGGTACAGCGTGGTGCCGGTGGTAACGTCGTCGCGAATCTGCATGATCGCCTTGCTGTACACCGAGTTGCCCGCAGCGCCGGCGGTAGAGGTCAGGGCGTCCACCAGCGGCACACCGGCGGCGAAGGTTGTCGCCAGGGTGCGGGAAAAGCGGGCCACGATCGCGTCGTGCACAATGCCTCCCACGACCGGCAGGCGCAGGGCGAGTCGATCCAGTGCCTCGGCAAACGCCACCGAACGGTGTTTGGCCTCCTTCATGCCGTAGCCGACGGCAATCATGCCAATGAGGATGATAAACCACCACTCCTGCATGAAATTCGAGAGCCCCACCACCATCAGGGTGAACGCCGGCAGGTCGGAGCCGAAGCTGCGGAAGGTATCGGCAAACTGCGGTACCACCTTGATCAGCAAAATGGCGGTCACCACGATGGCCACGATCACCACCGCAGTCGGGTAGGTCATGGCCTTTTTGATCTTGGCTTTCAGCTGCTCGGTTTTTTCCTTGTAGGTGGCGACCCGGCTCAGCATGACTTCCAGCGTGCCCGAGGCCTCGCCGGAGGCGACCAGGCTGCAGAACAGATCGTCGAACTGGCGCGGGTACTTCGCCAGCGACGGCGCCAGGCCGGAACCGGAGGCCACATCGTTTTTGATGCTTACCACCAGCTCGCGCATGCGCGGCTTTTCGAGTCCTTCCGCGACGATGTCGAAGCTCTGTACCAGCGGTACACCGGCTTTCATCATCGTGGCCAGCTGGCGCGTGAAAATGGCGATGTCTGCCGGCTTGATCGGCTTGCCGCTGCCACCGAACAGGGGCTTGGCCTTTTTCTTGACCGTTTTCGGCTTGATGCCCTGGGTGCGCAGCTGCGCGCGGGCAACGCCCGAGCTCTGTGCGGTGATCTCACCCTGTGTCGCGCGCCCGTTGCGGTCGACGCCGTTCCACACAAATACGTTTTTTGCCGCGTTGGTAGCCATAGTCTCGTCCGTTTAGCACGTGGTTACGCAGTGTCTAGTCTGTGGTCACCCGGTTCACTTCTTCCAGGCTGGTCATACCCTTGAGTACTTTCAGCAGCGCCGACTGGTGTAAATCCGGAAAGCCCTCCGCGCGCGCCTGCTTGTGGATTTCCATGGCGTTGCCCTGAGACAGAATCAGCTGGGCGATGGTCGGGGTGATACGCACCACCTCGTAGATACCGACCCGGCCTTTGTAACCGTCCTTGCAAAGGTCGCAACCCACAGCCCGCCGGATATCGGCGTTGGCCAGCTGTTCCTCGCTGAAGCCCGCCTTCAGCAGCACCTCGGTGGGCAGTTCGGCGGGTTCGCTGCATTCCTTGCACAGGCGACGCGCCAGCCGCTGGGCGATAATCAGGTTGACCGAGGTGGCGAGGTTGAACGAGGGCACACCCATGTTCAGCAGGCGCGTCACGGTTTCGGCGGCGCTGTTGGTGTGCAGGGTGGACAGTACAAGGTGACCGGTCTGGGCCGCCTTGATGGCGATTTCCGCGGTTTCCAGGTCGCGAATCTCACCGACCATGATCACGTCCGGGTCCTGGCGCAGGAACGAGCGCAGGGCCTCGGCAAAATTGAGCCCCACCTTGGGGTTCACGTGCACCTGGTTGATGCCTTCCATATTGATTTCCACCGGGTCCTCCGCGGTGGAAATATTCCGCTCCGGCTGGTTCAGCAGGTTGATACCGGTATACAGCGAGACCGTTTTACCGGAACCGGTGGGACCGGTAACCAGAATCATGCCCTGGGGTTTGCTCAGCGCATCCAGGTACATCTTCTTCTGGTCTTCCTCGTAACCCAGTGCATCAATACCCATCTGCGCGCTGCTGGGATCCAGAATACGCAGCACCACTTTCTCGCCGAACAGCGTGGGCAGTGTGTTGACCCGGAAGTCGATGGCCCGGTTGCGGGACAGCTTCATCTGGATGCGCCCGTCCTGCGGCACCCGCCGCTCGGAGATGTCCATCTGCGACATGATCTTCAGACGCGCGGCCATCCGTGCCGACAGGTTCTTGGGCGGCTTGACCACTTCGCGCAGAATGCCATCGGTGCGGAAACGCACCCGGTAGTTCTTCTCGTAGGGTTCGAAGTGAATGTCCGATGCACCCTGCTTGATGGCGTCCACGAGCACCTTGTTGATGAAGCGCACGATCGGGGTCTCGTCGACACCGTCTGAGCCCGCGTCCTCCTTGCTGTTGTCATCACCGGTGGAGATATCGATATTCTCGAAGTCCTCCGATTCCAGGTCACCCAGCCCCTCGGTGAGGTTGTCATGGGACTCCATCCAGTCCGTGATCACCGCGTTCAGGCTGCGTTCCTCGACGAGGATGGCATCGGTGTTGACGCCGGTGTGGAACTTGATTTCGTCCAGCGCAGCCAGGTTGGTGGGGTCCGACACGGCGATGAACAGGCGGTTGCCGCGGCGGAACAGGGGCAGGGCATGGTGCTTGGTAACGAGGTTGATATCCACCAGGCCGCTGGGCAGGGTCGCCAGGTTGAAGGCGCTGATGTCAAACAGTGGCACGCCAAACTCGTTCGAGGCGATCTCCGCAATGCGGTGGCTGTCGAGGCTTAGCTTGTCAACGAGGTACTTGACCAGGGGAACCCGCTGGTAGGTCGCCTCGCGCTGCGCTTCCTTGGCGGCCTCGGCGCTTAGCAGACCCTCCACCACAAGGCGGCCCGCAAGGCCACTCAACTGCCCGATTGCTCTTTCGTTCATCCTGCCTGCATCCCTGGGGGTCGCATTATTTTGTCAATACTCTAGCCAAGTATACCCAGAGAAAGTTCATGCTAATACCCTGAAGCGGCCGTAAAAGCATGATTTTATATGGATTTTTGCCCAAATTTGGCGCGGTTTCGCCCGCCGTGCGACAGGCTGAGTCACCGCCGGACTGACAATAAACGTCACATCCGGCCGCTTTGTGACCCAAATTGGTCAGGTGTGCGGCGGGCAGGGAGGCGTTCCAGTGCGCGTCTGAATCGTAACGCCATGTTTTATAAACAAATATTTATCCGACTGGGCTCCCGTGCTTGATTGGCACGCTTCATGCTTCCTCTGACTCGCAACGTGCTCTTCGAGCAAGCGTGCGGACCAAACACCCCTCAGGGGACAGGAGTAAGGAACATGAAAATGCAGAATGTACAAAAGGGTTTTACCCTGATCGAACTGATGATCGTAATCGCGATCGTGGGCATCCTGGCGGCTATCGCGCTGCCGGCCTATCAGGATTACACCGTGCGGGCGAAGATGTCCGAGCCTCTGGCGACGCTGGCTGAAGCGAAGACGACGATTGCTGAGTATTATTCGGCCAATGGGTATCTTCCACTAAATGCCAGCGTGGCAGGAATAAATTCCAACCCTGACAAAGAGATCGTGGCCTCAATTCTGTACGACTCAACGAGTGGCCCGTTGCTGACGGCGCGCGTAACCTCCGCAACGATTCCTGGTGGTGGCAGTGGCACTGCTCTCGAGTTTTTGCTCTCTGGCACCACTCGTTCAGATCGTAGCATTGATTGGAAGTGCAAGCCCCAAACCGGCGGTATTCTGCCCAAGTACCTTCCGGCTAACTGCCGCGGCTAACGTTTAGCTGAGTACCAAAAGCCCGGCACCGCCGGGCTTTTTTTCGCCCACAGTTTTTGTCGGTATGGTAAGGCGTTGTACACTGCGGCTCCCCCGCGTTCAGAGAGTACCGCGTGCCCACCAGCCCCTCGGCATCCATTGTCAGAAATCTCCGGCCCCGCTGGGTAGTGGTCTGCCTGCTGTGTGTCGCTGTAGTCTTTTACGCCGCTAACGCCGGCGACGACTTTCTCTTCGACGATACCCCGGCCCTCAGCGGCAATGAACTGGTACAGATTTCCGGCGAGCGCTTTGACGAATGGCGTACCGCCGCCTTCAGTTCCAGTGCCGGCCCGCTGAGTCGCCCCCTGACCATGGTCACGTTTGCCCTGCAGCACGCCCTGGAGGGCGGCTTCAGTGCCCGCTCGCTCAAGCTGGGCAACATCGTGATTCACCTCGTCATTGCTGGCCTGCTGTTCTTGCTGTTCCGCGCGCTGGTTGCGGCGCTGGTGGCCCAGGGCAAACTGCGCTGTGATCCCGGCTGGGTGGCGGCGCTTGCCATGGGGTTCTGGCTGCTGCACCCCCTGCATGTGTCTACGGTGTTGTACGCGGTGCAGCGTATGGCGCAGCTGTCCACGCTGTTCACGGTGCTGGGGCTGTTGCTGTTCGTGCGCTGGCGCTCCCGCTGGGCCGAGCGCGGCGCCAGCCCGCAGGAGGTGGTTGCGGCGGCGCTGTGGCTGCTGCTGGTCACGCTGTTCGCGGTGCTCAGCAAGGAAAACGGGGCGCTGTTGCTGTGGTTGGTGCCGGCGGTGGAAGTGGCGGTGTACCGCGGTCGCTGGGCCGGCCAGCAGCGGTCGCCGCTGGCGGCTGCCGGCTGGGTGCTGTTGCTGTTGCCGCTTGTAGCGATTGCGCTGATTTTCTGGTTCGCGCCCGAGACGTTTCTGGGTGGCTATACCCAGCGCAATTTCACCCTCGAGGAGCGGTTGCTGACGCAGGGGCGCGTGCTGTGGCAGTACGTTAGCTGGATTGTCTGGCCCAATATCCTGAGCATGGGATTTCAGCACGATGACCTGGCGCTGTCGACCGGCTGGCTGCAGCCTGTGTCGACGTTGCTTGCACTGGCGGGCTGGGTGTCGGTGCTTGTCGTCGCTGTCTGGCGACGCGAACACTGGCCTCTGCTCCTGCTGGCGGTTCTGGTGTACCTCGTGGGCCACAGCATGGAGTCCAGCTTTCTCGCACTGGAAATGGTCTACGAACATCGCAATTATTTGCCCAGTATCGGTATTTGCCTGTTGCTGGGCGTCGGCTTTGCCAGTGTGCTCGATCGCCTGCCAGCGTCGCGCCGGGTGCCGGCGCTGCTGGCGCTGTTCGCCGCGTTTGCGCTGCTGCTGGGTTTGCGCGGCAACACCTGGTCTGACGATCTCACGCTGTCGCGTACCAACCTGGCCCGTCATCCCGAGTCCGTGCGCTCCAATTACTTCTACGGTAATGCGCTGCTGCGCCAGTATCGGCTGCGGGATGAGCTGGGGCTCACCGAAGCAGAGGCCAGGGCCAGTCTGGCGGTCGGCCGACACTACATGGAACTGATGCATCAGCGTGACCCAGCAGATCTCGGTGCGCTGGTGATGCTCTATTACCTGGATAGTCTTTTCTTTCCCGAGCTGGGTGCGCAAACCGACTGGCTGTCGGCCCTGCACGCCGCGCTGCCGGGTCGGGTGCTGAAAGCCTCCGACAGGAATGCGCTACAGGTGCTGGCGGAATGCATGGGCGATGGCAAGTGTGCCACGCAGGACGAGGAAGTGGAGCGGCTGTTTGCCGCGTTGGGGCGCTACTCGCTCACCCCCACGGACCTTGACAGCCTGCGCTACACCTACCTGCAGGCGCGTGGTGCGCCCCCCGAGGCGTTGCTTGCTGCCCTGGAAGCGGCGCTGGCTCGCTCGCCCGGCCAGCTGGCCTACTATCCCTACCTGATCGCCCGCTACAGTGAAGTTGGCGATGCCGAGGGTGTCTTGCGCTCGATAGGGGAGTGGATGCACTACGACAGCCGACGGCGCCAGCTGCCGTTGCAGCGCCAGGTCGTTGCGGGGGCAGACCAGTGATGTCTGGTTACGCTGCAAGGCTTTGCCTGTTCGGGATGTTTGGCCTGCTGCTTGCCGCAACAGCGTGGCTCTATGCGCCGGGTATTCACGGCCCGGTCTTGCTGGATGACCGCACCAGTGTGACTTTGCTGGAGACCGACGTGGATTCTCGGCAACGCGTGGAGCAGGTGTTCGGGGACGGTTCCGGGCCGTTGGGAAGGCCGGTCACCATGGCGACCTTCGTCGCCGAGCGGGCCTTTGTTGGCGATGATGTGCGCTGGAGCAAGGCCATCAACATTGGCCTGCACCTGTTGAATGGACTCCTGTTGGCCTGGCTGATCCATCGCCTGTTGGGCGCAGCAGGTTTTGCGCGTGTTATGGCAGTGGCGCTGCTGGCGGCAGGCCTGTGGCTGGTGTCGCCGCTGTGGGTGAGTACGGTGCTGTATGCGGTGCAGCGTATGGCCATGCTGGCCTGCACATTGATGTTGCTCGCGCTCATCGCCTATACCTACTGGCGCGAGCGCTTCAGCGCAGGCGAGAAGGGCACACTGCGCTTTGCGCTGGTGATTGTCTGTGCAACGCTGGCGGTATTTGCCAAGGAAAACGGTGTCGTCGTGCTGCCGGTTTTGCTGCTGTTGGAGTTGCTCTGGTTCGGCTGTCGTCGAGATGGCCGTGTCGACCAGGGGATGCTCTACCGGGTGTTGGGTTTGCTGGTATTGGGCGGCGTTTCCGTCATCGCTGTGTTTGCCCTGGCCCCTGAGCGCTTTCTGGCACACTACGCGCTGCGCGAGTTTACGTTGCTGGAGCGCGTGCTGACCCAGAGCCGGATTCTCTGGGATTATCTGGGGCAGCTGGTCTGGCCGGACGTCGCCCGTATGGGGCTCTACCATGACGATGTCGTGCTGTCGCGGTCGATAATGAGCCCCGTTACCACGCTCCATGCGGTAGTGGCGTGGTCCGCGGCGCTGCTGCTTGCCGCCGCAATCTCTGGCTTCGCCCTGGGCCGGCGGGTGGCGTTCTGCCTGCTCCTGTTCCTGGTCGGGCACAGCGTCGAGTCCACCGTGCTGCCGTTGGAGCTGTATTTCGAGCACCGCAATTACTTTCCCGGTATTGCTGTCTTCCTCCTGCTGGCGCTGCTGCTGGCCGAACTGGCACGGCGTTGGCGAGTGGTCGCCCGACCGGTGATGGCCTATCTTGCCCTTGCACTGCTGATGTTGAGCTTCAATACCAGCTCCCAGGTGGAAATCTGGGCAAACAGCTACCTGCTGCGCTTCAATCAGATCAGTGCGCACCCGGCGTCTTTTCGTGCCAATGCCGACATGGCGGTGATGTATGCGCGAGCCGGCAGCCTGGATCGGGCGCTGGCGTATTCCGCCCAGGCCCATGCACACTCCCCGGAGCAGGACGGCGATCATTACCTGCGCAATCTGGCGCTCAGTTGCATGGCCGGTCGGCCGTTGCCGCCGTCAGCGGGGTCCCTCGCCGGGGTGCTGGATGCGCCGCGTCCGGTGAGTACCGTGGCCACCCTGCATGTGTTGGTCAAGATGCTGCAGAACGAGCAGTGTGCGCAGTTGGACCGCCTTGCGATTGCAGAGGCCTTTGCGAGCGTGTATCTGCGCCCGGAGGCCGGGGCCACGGCCTCGGCAAATATCTACGCCCTGCTCGCGGTGCTGGAGAATGCACTGGGGCGCTATGCCAACGCCTATGAGTATACGGCGCGGTTTCTGGCGCAGGCGCCGGGTACGCCGCGCGGCCTGTTAATGCAGCTGCATTTCAGTACGGCATTGGGTAAAGTGCAGGAAGCCGAAGCGTTGCAGCGGCAACTGTTGACGCTGCAGGCGGCTGGAGTGTTAACCGTGTCGGATCAAGAAACCCTCGCGCTCTACCTGGAGGCAGACTAGTTGCGAATTTCCATTGTGATACCCGCCAGGAATGAGCAACAGGGGCTTGCGCCGCTGCTACCACGCCTCCGCACCCTCTACCCCGAGGCCGAACTGATCGTCGTCAACGACGGCTCGGAGGATGACACGGCCGCGGTCGCCCGCAGTGCCGGCGCCACGGTCGTGTCCCACCCCTACCCCAAGGGCAACGGCGCCGCGATAAAATCCGGCGCGCGGGCGGCGAGGGGAGACGTGCTGGTTTTCCTGGACGGCGATGGCCAGCACGACCCGGCGGACATTGCGAGCCTGCTTGCCACCATGGCGGAAGGCTACGATATGGTCGTGGGCGCGCGCTCGGGCCTGTCGTCCCAGGCCAGCTTTGCGCGCTGGAGCGCCAACACGCTGTACAACCGGTTGGCGAGCTGGATGGTAAACCGGCGCATTGATGACCTCACCTCGGGGTTTCGCGCGGTAGACCGGCGCAAGTTTCTCAGCTTCCTGTATCTCCTGCCCAACGGCTTCAGCTACCCCACGACCTCGACCATGGCCTTCTTTCGCGCCGGTTATTCCGTCGGTTTTGTACCCATTGCGGTAGAACAGCGCGTCGGCAAAAGCCATATCAGTCCGCTGCGCGACGGGGTGCGGTTTTTTCTCATCATCTTCAAGATCGGTACGCTCTATTCACCGCTGAAAGTCTACTTTCCGCTGTCGGTACTGCTGGCCGGCCTGGGCATGGCAAATTATCTGTTGGGCGCGTTTGGCAGCGGTTTATTGCGCTTCAGCAATATGAGCTCGCTGCTGTTATTGGCGGGTCTGGTGGTGTTTTTCATTGGCCTCCTGTCCGAGCAGCTCACCAACCTGCAGTACAAGGATATCGATCACGACCTCGACTGAGCGGGCCGCTGTCAGGGGATGTGCAGCGCCAGGGTTTCCTTGACCTGCTCCATCACCACGTAGCTGGTCGATTCCTGCACCCCGGGCAGGGTAAGCAGTGTTTCGCCCAGGAACGCGCGGTACGCATTCATGTCAGCGACGCGCGCCTTGATCAGATAGTCGAAATTGCCGGAGACGAGGTAGCACTCCTGAACTTCCGGTAACTCGAAGGCGCTCCGTTTGAACTCCTCGAAAATATCCTGTGAGCTGCGGCTCAGACGGATCTGCACAAACACAACCAGCCCCGCATCAAGCTGCTCCGGGTCCAGGATGGCCTGGTAGCCACGGATGATGCCTTCGCGCTCCAGCCGTTTGATGCGCTCCTTGCAGGGTGTGGTGCTCAGGCCAACCTGGCGCGCGAGCTCTGCATAGCTGGTGCGTGCATCCTGTTGCAGCAGCCGCAGCAGGCGCCGGTCGGTGCGGTTGAGGTTCTGTAGCCGTGCTTTCATTGTGCTCACTCGCTACTGTGGTTATATGCAACTGGCCGGCTGAATACCGGCGGTTCTATATTGGACGATACACCTGAATATATATAAAAATATAGCGGAAATAACTGCTTATGTGGCAAAAATACATAAGAAAAGTGTTTTTTTCCCCCTTAGCATGCCGGTCAATTGACCCCCTCGCTGGAGACCGCAAACATGCTGATTGGCGTACCGAAGGAAATCAAGAACCACGAGTACCGTATTGGCCTCACGCCGGCGGGTGTGCGGGAACTGGTGCACGATGGCCACCGTGTACTGGTGGAACAGGACGGTGGGGAACCCATCGGCTTTGACGACGGCCAGTATCGCGAGGCGGGGGCAGAGATCGTCGCCGGTGCCGAGGCGATCTTTGCCGAGGCGGAGATGATCATCAAGGTCAAGGAGCCGCAGCCTGTCGAGTGCCGGATGCTCCGCCCCGGCCAGCTGCTGTTCACCTACCTGCACCTGGCGCCGGATCCTGAGCAGGCGAAGGCCCTGTTGGCCTCAGGCGCCACCTGCATCGCCTATGAAACCGTGACCTCCGCGGGTCGCGGGCTGCCCCTGCTGGCGCCGATGAGTGAAGTGGCGGGCCGCATGGCCATCCAGGCCGGTGCGCACAACCTGGAGAAGGCCCAGGGCGGCAACGGCATGCTGCTGGGTGGCGTGCCAGGCGTGGAACCTGCGCAGGTGCTTATCATCGGTGGCGGCGTGGTCGGCATCAACGCGGCGCGGATGGCGATGGGTATGGGGGCGGATGTGACACTGCTGGACCGCGACCTCAACCGGCTCAAGGAACTGGATATGCTGTTTGGTGGGCGCCTGAAGACGGTGTACTCGACCAAGGAAGCACTGGAGCGTTATGCCCTGCAGGCCGATCTGGTCGTGGGTGCGGTGCTGATTCCCGGCGCATCAGCGCCGAAGCTGATCAGCCGCGAGCTGGTAGCGGGAATGAAGAAGGGCGCGGTCATGGTCGACGTGGCCATCGATCAGGGTGGCTGTTTTGAGACCAGTCGGCTCACCACGCATCAGGAGCCGACCTACGTGATCGATGGTGTCGTGCACTACTGCGTGGCGAACATGCCTGGCGGTGTGGCCAGAACCTCCACCATGGCGCTGACCAATGCAACATTGCCCTACGCGGTGCAGCTGGCGCGTCACGGCGTGCGCGCCGCGCTGGAGAAGGACGAGCATCTGCGCAACGGCCTGAACGTGCACGCCGGGCAGGTGACGCACGCGGCGGTCGCGGAAGCGCTGGGCTACGACTTTATTGCCCCGATGACGGCATTGGGC
>TARA_R110001599_G_scaffold3534_5_pt1 | contig 12899 bp, 8 predicted proteins | sample TARA_R110001599 | Tara Oceans TARA_R110001599 (sample SAMEA4398360) | marine metagenome | biome: Polar Biome; feature: [MES] marine water layer (ENVO:01000295) within the mesopelagic zone...; material: water (ENVO:00002006), including particulate matter (ENVO:01000060) such as...... | reverse complement strand
CCACCCAAATTTTGAATATCTGCATAAAATTGATCAATGATAGCGGTTACAGGCAGAGTTGCTTTTAATCGTCTCGCTTCGTTCAGGCAAATTCCCAAATCTTTACGCATTAAATCAACGGCAAACCCATGGTTATATGCGCTTTTGAGCATTGTCTCTGCTCGGTTATCCATTTGCCACGACTGTGCAGCTCCTTGAGAGATAGCCTTAACGACTTTACTACCATCAAGCCCAGCTTGTTCTGCAAAATGCAATGCTTCAGCCAGGCCCTCGATAACGCCAGCAACGGCAATTTGGTTTGCCATTTTAGTCAACTGACCCGCCCCGGCATCACCTAAGTGAGAAAAGGATTTTGCGTAAAGTGATAAAATGGATTTCGATTTTTCAAACGCATCGACTGAGCCGCCGCACATAATACTAAGTTGACCGTTAACTGCACCTTGCTCACCCCCAGATACAGGAGCATCTAGCCAGAGTAGCTCTTTCTCTGCTGCAGCCTGATTTACTGTTTGGGCAATGTTGGCTGATGATGTTGTATGATCAATGAGAAGGCAGCCTTTAGGTGCTTGCGCTACAAAGCCTTGTTCAGCCAAATATAATGATTGGAGATCTTCGTCATTTCCTACGCAGCTAATAATTGCAAATGTATCTGAAGGAACAGCCTGGAGAGACGTTAAGGCTTGTCCTTGATATTCGGAAAGCCATTTTTCTGTCTTTTCTTTGCTTCTATTATAAACATATAGGCTAAATGTTTTTGATAGAAAGCCTGCCATTGGGTAGCCCATTCGACCTAAACCAACAAAAATGATTTTTTTTCTCATGATGATACCTTGATATCTAAAATGGTTGAGTTTTCTTATTTTGGAATAGCAGGGAGGGTAATGCTGAAGGTAGTACCTTTATCCTTTTCACTTATAACGGCTATTTCACCTTGATGTTTATCAAAAACGACTTTTACAAAATTTAGTCCCAGACCGGCGCCTTTGTTGCCACTTAACTCTGAAGACTTTTGCCTGTGGAACCGTTTAAATATATGAGGAATCTCATTAGCTTCAATGCCGTAGCCTTGGTCAATAATTCTGATATGAATGTTCTCATCTTCCTGCTTTAACTCAATTTTTATTCCAGACTTGTCCGGGCTATATTTGATTGAATTAGAGAGTAAATTTGTTAGCGCTCTTTCCATTAATTCTGCATTTCCATTTATCCAAATAGGGTCGAAGTCAACAAAACTAATATTGATATCTTTAGATTTAGCTTGAGCACTTAAAGAATCGATACTGTTTTCAATGGCATTAACCAGATCAAACTCATAGAACTGGTGTTCTGTTGTTTGTTCAGCTCGAGTAATTTGAAGAAACTGATCGGATAAATTCAAGCTTCTTTTTGCATGAGAGGCAAGTTTCATAATAAGTTCTGGTGAGAGTGTTTCATTTCCTTTAGTAATGCTATCTAACATAGCAAGTTGTGACACCAGAGGTGAGCGAACGTCATGCGATAGGAAATCAATTAATTGATTCTTTTCACGCTGTTGTTCGCGAATTAGGGTGATATCCGAAAATGTTAGCATTAATCCTGAATCGCTATTTCCATCTACTAAAAATGGTGAGCAGTGTATGAGAATGTCACGATCATTTAATTGAATCTCTAGGCTAGAATGTTGACTCTCTAGAAAAGCACAAGTGACTTTTTCACTAAGTTGGTTAAAAACTTGTGAGTCGAATAAGTTGTGAATAGAAAGGCCAGATAAGGACTTATTTGCTTTAAACAATCGTTGTGCATTGCTATTTGAAAAAACAACCATACCAAGAGGGTCTGTTACAATGACTGCACTAGGTATTTCTTCAAAGCCTTTAGAAATGAAAGTTCGCATATCTTGCATTGAGTTGATTGCTTCGCGAACTTGAGATATGCGATTGGCGATCTTTTCATAAAAATACTTCTTGCTAGTGACGGATCTATTTTCGAATTGTAGTTTATTTAGATAGTTATGGATTTCGTTAAGCTTACTTTGCTCGCTCCAACGGAAACCTATAAAGCATTCTTCATATTTTTTCTTAGCCAACTGCTTTTTGAAGCTTAGGACACTGAGGTCTTTGTTGTGAAACCAGCTTTGATTCGTGACTATTTTTTCGAATATGTGGTCTTTATGGGATTGCTCTACAATTTCATTATCTTTAATCAGAACATATTCCTTAGGCTTGAGTAAGGATTTTAGGCTATGAAAAAATGTATCAATGCTATGTTGACCTGTATCCCGAAAGCTTATTGCAGGTTCGTTTTGAAGTTTTTCCAGTTCATCATTTAAGAAACCATTTAAGTGGCGCATGCGTTGCCAGCTCCAAAGCGGGTAGGCTAATAAGATCCCGATGACGCTGTTAATTGGTGGAAACCAAGTTTCATCCAACGCAAGTAATCCATAACTAAATAATAATACCAAAGCCACAAGCAACACACTAAAAGGCATAACATAGGTTGGCTTTAACCTAGGAAAAATAAGGATTGGAATTAGAATGAAAGCAAAGGTAAGTAAATATGCCCAGAGCTTTTTTACGGGTTTAATGGCTGTACCTGTAATTAAAGCAGAATAAGCATTTGCATGTAATTCTACTCCAGACATCGGGTTAGTAATTTGCGATACAGGGGTGGGGATAATATCGCCTAAACCTGGCGCTGTAGCACCAATTAATACTGTTTTGTCCCTAAATGCATCTGCTGGTATTTGGTTAAGCATCACATCAACATAACTATACGTGGGAAACGTACCACTAGGGCCTGCAAAAGGAATTAATCGATATTGTGTGTTTACTGACATATATGGCGCAGAATTAAGGTTCTCCAGTTTTCTTATGTATTGAATCATTGGATTTACTTCGCTTGCCATCGCCATGGATAAACTCGGCCAGAAAGCATCTCCAATCCCGGTATTTAAATATAAACCTCGTGCTAAGCCGTCTTGATCTAAATCGACATGAACGTGCCCCATCGCCCTTGCAGCGCTAACCAAGGCGGGGATCGGGAGGATTTCTACTAGCGTACCATCTTGTGTTAATGGTTGTAGGTGTAGCGGTAGTAAGACATTGCCATTATTCTTTATTGCTTTGGCTAATAAGTCATCATCCTCAGGATGTGTTCTGCTTCTTTCTGAAAATAATATATCGAGTGCAATAAGTGCAGTATTGTGGGTGCTTAGCTTATCTATTAATTGAGCGTGGATAGCTCTTCGCCAAGGCCATTGCCCAATGCTGTTCAGGCTTTTCTCATCAATGGCAATAATGACAGTATTTTGTTCAACGGGTGCTTTTTTTATATTTATTGCTATGTCATAAGCTAATAAATCCAGGCGTTTAGCGGCTTGAGTGTATACTAAAAAGCCACTTATCAGGATTAAAAGAATCGTTAATAAGTATTGTTCATATGGGCGTGGTTCATCAAAGTTATGTGCCATATTATTTATAGTTAGACTCGGTTCGATAAGGGTTGATTATTTTGGCGTAATAAAAACTTCTTGTACTGGGCCAAATTTAGACGAGTATAGCTTATTACCTATGCCTTTCACTCGAGCGTAGTATTGTTGGTTCTCATTGAGTAATAAATGAGCTCTAGGCTTATTTAACTTCTCTTCTTTTAGAATAGTCGAAAAATCGGATTGATTAGATATTTGTAGAATATAACCTTCTGCATTGGCAACGGGTGACCAAAATAATCCTACTTGTTTTTCTAAATAGTTGACACTTAATATCTGTATGGGTGCTAACCAGCCTTTTATATGAAACATACGTGTTTCACTAAAGCTAAGCTGAGAATTGTTGTTTAGCGTTGCAATTCGCCAAAAGTAAGGGTTTGGTATTAATGGTTGCTCTAAGGTGAAAGTGTTGGTTTTGGTGAATTCATTATCAGTGATTAAAGCAGTAAAACCCTTGTCCATAGCGATATCTAGACGGCTTAAGGGAGATTGATTGTTGTTGTCTTCGGTGTTATCTACAGCATATTCCCACATGAACGATGGTGTTGTATGTGAAATAATTTCTGCTTTAGTAGGTGTAATTAGCTTGGCTTTCACTAAGTCTATTTCAATGGATAGTTTGCTGATTGAATCGCTACCTTTGAATCCATCTGCGTCGATACTTCGAATAGCTAGTTCGTAGTCACCATTGCTTATTTGATCGATGCTCATGGTATTGTCTTGTTGGACTTTATCTTGGACTACGTTCCCGTTTTTATCTTTTTGTGTGAGCTGTATTTGGTATGCTTTTGCATCCCTAGACTTTTCCCATTGAATTTTGGCAGGCAGTTTTCGAATGGTATCTTGTGCTAACTCTCTTCGAGGGGGGGAAGGGAGGTTAATTACTTCAATTCGAGATGATCCATTTTTGATGCTTGCTCCTTTACCGGCATCGACAATAATTTGTCCATGCTCACCTGAGAATTCAACAGAACCTTCTAAAACCTCAAGTCGAGTTTCATTTTCTGAGCTATGTAGCCTGAATTCTGTGCCTCTTACGGCTGCAACAGCGGAAGGTGTTTTTATTTCATAACGAGATCCTTTAACTAGTGGTGGAATATCAGTTGTTAAAGAGCCGTTTTTTAAGCGTAAGCGGGTGTCGACCATACCGCTTTTGCCAAAATGGGAGAGCTTATTGAAATAAAGATTGGAGTTTGCTTCAAGGCGAATGGTTGAGTTATCAGCGAACTCAATAACAATATTTCCATTTCTGGTAGCTATCTCATCACCGACTTGAATAAGCATGTCGGTCTTAAGGGATTGATAGCGAGTTGAACGTGCTTTTTTAATCTGAGCAATACCTTCAAGGGTTTTGACCTTGGCAGGCTTCGGTTGCTGTTTTAGCCAATGCATTGGGATCTTAATAATTGAACCTGGGGCAAGCGTGTCAAGTTTGTCAACGCGGTTATGTTTTACGACATCACTCCAGCTATATTGATGATTGAGTAAATTTAGACTAATTTCTTGAAGTGTATCCCCAGGGCGAAGCGTGTAATGCCATTCTTCCAAACCATTGTTATCAGCAGCATAGCTAAGTGAGATTGGTGCATATGCCAAAACAAACAAACAAACCAGCTGTAGAATAAATAGCCCATTTATTGCAAAAGCTGGTGTCTGATAAGTATGATTATTTCTGGAGAGTATCATAGATGTCCACATTTGGTTTACAGCGCTAGAATGGTATTTATTCTGCTACTCTTTCTAGCCGATAGCCATGTTGGTAAATAGTTTTAACTCGAAAACCATTTTCTGGTTTAATATTTAATTTTCTACGCAGGCGGCTAACGTGAGTGTCGACTGTCCGGGTATTGATGTCCATCGAGATTCCCCAAACACGCTCTAATAAAAAGTCTCTAGAAAGTAGGCGGCCCATATTTTGAAACATGAAGGCTGCTAGCTCAAAGTCTTTATCGGTTAAGCTAACGGGTTCACCAGCAACAGTAATAGTTCGCGTGCCTAAATTTATATCGTAAGGACCAATGATCAAGCTTTCTTGCTCTTCGGATTCACTGCCTATACGACGACCAAGTGCTGTTAAGCGGGCTTTTAATTCACCTGCTCTTGCTGGTTTTATCAGATAGTCATCTGCACCTGCCTCTAGGGCAGTGATAATATCTTCTTCACTCCCTCTTGAGGTTAAAAATATAACGGGTATTCGCCAGTTTAATTGAGCGCGTATAGTTTTTAATACTTCGGTGCCTTCCATGTCTGGCAGTTGCCAGTCAAGAATCAGTAGGTCATAACTATTATGCAAAACAGCATAAATGAAAGATTTCCCTGTATGAAAAAATTCACAGTTATGTTGGGCATTAACAAGTGTATCGCTTAAGTTTCTTGCCTGATCAATCTCATCTTCAAGTAAAGCAATTTTCATTCATATCCCCTAAACAAATCTAGTTGTTGTTAATTCATTTAGTGTAGATGACTTTTCAATAAATTCTTTTTAAAACTAATGACGCAATACTCATGTTCACAGAAACTAATTGTTAAGTCATCATTAACAGTGTGAGTCTTTGTAAGCGTTTCTTTAATGAACCTCATATTGTTTGTTTAAATAAATATTGTATTCACTTTCTATATAAAGCTCGCAATCGATGCGTATAATCCGTAATATTTTCAACCATATTATTAAATACAAAAGGGCTATGGTTAAGTGAATAGAAAAGAAGAATTAGAAGGTCTTTTAAGCACAAATTTTAAATGTGAATTTCTTGAAGTTTTGAATGAAAGTCACCGTCATAGTGTGCCTAAAAACTCTGAAACTCATTTTAAGGTCACTATCGTTACTTCTGACTTTGCTGAGAAAACAAAAGTTGCTCGCCATCAAGCTATTTATGCTCTAACTCAGTATTTAATGGACCAAGGCCTTCATGCCTTAGCATTACATACCTATTTGCCAGAAGAGTGGCAGGTGCTTAATGCAAATTCACCAGAATCACCAAACTGTATGGGTGGCTCAAAGTAATCTAAGTAATAGGGGCGATCCATGAGTCAGTTTTTTCAAATTCACCAAGAAAATCCGCAAGCACGTTTAGTTAAACAAGCGGTAGATATTATTGAAAAGGGGGGAGTTGTTGCTTATCCAACAGATTCTGCATATGCCTTGGGCTGTCTTTTAGGAGACAAGCGTGCCGCTGATAAAATTAGACAAATAAGACGCTTAACCGAAAAGCATAATTTTACTCTAGTGTGTCGTGATCTCTCTGATATTTCTACCTACGCCAAAGTGGATAATGCACAATATAGACAGATTAAGGCTCATACACCTGGGCCCTATACGTTTATTCTTGATGCAACCAATGAAGTGCCACGCCGTTTGATGAACCCTAAAAGAAGGCAGATCGGAATACGTATTCCTAATAACTTAATTGCATTGGCATTGCTTGAAGAACTCGGCCAGCCAATTATGAGTACCACATTAATATTGCCGGGAGAGGATGTGCCTATGACCGATCCTTATGAAATCCGCTCAATGTTAGAGCACACTTTAGATCTTGTAATTGATGGTGGGTTTTGTGGTTTTGAGGCGACATCTGTCATTGATTTATCAACTGAGCAACCTTCTATTATTCGAGAAGGTTGTGGTGATGTTTCCGCCTTTAGGTGATACAGAATAGTGACTCAGGCATTTAATACAAAATTAAACCCTGAGTTATTTAAATGCCCATCTTTTCCTTCATATTCAGTTCCATTTGAATTTTTGAGTGCCTCATAGCGATGAGCGATGTCATTAAGTTTATTGAATTCATTTTGTTCACTGATTAATGAATTAAATAATGAATTTTGTACGCCATATACTTTAGAGATTTTAACCACATTATCCACGTATTTTAGAGTGGGTTCTTGTTGGCTAAGTTTATCAAAAGAAGATTTAAATAATTTATTGTTATTAAGATCCCTGGACAAGCTTTCAAGGTCTGAAGGTAAAGCCGCGCCTTCAAGCTCTATTTGCCCGAAAGCGTCTTTTTGAATATTGAGGCGCGTATTTGGGTTTAATTTGTATTCTGCTAATTTATTTTTGAGTGTCTCGTTGATAAATGTTTTTTCTTGCCCCAATTCACCCTTAAAACTCTCAACTTTTACTTTCTTTATCGGGTTTGCTGCTTGTTGCATTATCAGGGTAACAGCATCATCCATTAAAATTTTTCGTTGATCAGAATCTGTTTGATTGCCATTGGAGTTGCTCTGGCTTTGAGCATCCTGACGCTTAAGTTGTTGAGGGATTTGAAGAGCTTGTTCAGTGCTTATCTGAGACATAATTTTGACCTTTTTTTCATTATGCGGGCAATCTTTGTCCGTTTTTTGACATAAGTTTTATGATTACATAAGACTTTGCAAGTTTGATACCAACAAGGAATAACGATGACTTGTTTATTGGGAGGGAGTGGTGTGTATGCAGATAGGTGGTCAGGCTGGTAATATCTAAGGCAAAGCTATTAAGCTAATCTGGCCAGAAACTTAAAAGAGACGGGTCAGATTAGGTCTTGGGCAGGTTTCTTATTCAGAATGATAAAATAAGAAAATGTCGACTAATTGGTCGGGCATGACTTCTTCAAACTGAGTCATTAACTTATCATTTTCACGAATGTCTTCAAATTCGTCAGATTCGAATAAGCCAGATAAAGCCATAATGGGTAGAAGTAGTTCTGCTGCGACATCTTCACCTTTGGCAAACCAGGTTTCTTCATTGTCGAAAAAACCTTCCATAAAACCAACACACCAGCTCTCTATACAGGCATCGTAATGACCACTTTGCTCTATTTCATGTTCGGCGGAGTAGGGAAGGTAAATATCAGACTCATCTAATAACTGTTCTTTTATGGATAAAGAAATATCCTCAATTACCTTATTAAGAAATTGTTCATCTTCATTCTTTAGATGGGGCTTCTCATTGCCAAATATTATTTCAATGATGCGGTCATTTTTGATCTTAATTGGGCCAACAACTGCAGAGCATATTAAACCATGTAAACCAAAATAATCGAGCGCTTCTTCTGTGACTTCCTCAGAAAAAAGGATGTTTTCTAGTTGTTCAATTGTTTCTGCTGGTAGTGTCATATTTTGTCTACTAGTGGATTGGTTCTAAAGTGGCTTATGTGAGATTTAACTAACGTTCTAGTTGATTGTTGGCAGAGTATAAACCGAAAAGCAGGGAGTAGCGTAGTGAAAACTTTATATAAAAAAGCCTTAATAGTAAGTTAAATGCTATTAAGGCTTTAAATAAATGTTTACCGCTTACCTCAGTGTTTAAGCATCTGTTTTAGCATGCGAATCTTGAGCTTTATTAGTGTCTTCTTTAGATGAGTTTACGTTATCTTCAGGAGGAGTGCTTTTTGCGGCTTCTTTTATATCAACTGCCGGAGCCTCTTGAACTTTTTCAGCGCTAGCCACAGTAGTTGACGTGGATGTAGCAGCTTCTTTCTTTGCTTTTGCACGCGGGTCATTGTGTGCCCTTGCTGTGCGGTTATCTCTTCTTTTGCGTGCAGGTCTTTCGATATTAGATTCTGCGGGCTGAGAAGAGCTTGAAGCCTTAGTAGTGTCAGCTTTAGATGGCTTTTCTTCACTTGTTTTGGCTTCAGGAGTTGTTTCTTTTGTATCTTGTTTATCTTCAGTTTTGGCCACTGCTTGTGAAGAATCTTTAGCCGGTTTATCGGTGCGACTTCTTCTAGGTGTTCTACTACGTGAACGCCTTGTTGATTTTGGTTCTTCACCTTCTTGAGCTTCAGGACTTTCTTGTGAGCTTACTGCTTCCTGACTATCTTTTGCTTTTTCTGGAAGAGCTTCCGCAGGCTTTGAAATTAATTCATCATTTGATTTTTCGCTTACCTTAGCAGTGACCTGCTCGTTCTTTGTGCTGTCTATTGAACCTGTTTCAGCTTTTACGTTTTCCTCAACAGATTCAGACGTTTTAGTCTTAGTGCTTTCTTTTACAGGCGACACATTCTCTGTTTTTGGTGAGTTGTCAGTAGGCTTAACAGCGGTCTTCTCGGTTTGTTCTACTTTCTCAACAACTGCTTTAGCTGGTTTTTTAAGTTCATCTTGATTTGCTGGAGCCGGACTAATAGCTGTAGGCTTTTGCTTTTCTTCAAACTTAAGAGCAGGTTTTGAACTGCTGCGGTTACGCCTTTTATTTTGTTGTTCAGTGCTCGCCTGATTAGCTGAATTGTCTGATCGATTATTGGCTTGCTGGCGATTACCACGGTTATCAGAAGGTCTACTTTCTGATGTTCGGCTATCGTTTTGTTGAGGGCTATTCCGCTTATTACGATTCCCTTGAGAGTCGTTACTGTTATTGTTTCTATTTGATCTGTTTTGAGTTGTATTGCGGTTATTGCTATTAGGACGCTGATTAGGTCTATTGCTAGTGTTGCTACGATTAGCTGTTTGAGCGCTACGCTGTTGCGTTCTAGCTGGTGTTTCTTTAGCTATATGCGCTGTTTTTTGCTCACTGCTAAACATGGCAGACAGCTTTGACTTTAAACGAGTCATTAAGCCTTTCTCTTCAGGTGTTGAGCTTGAAGCTTGAAGTGCTTTATCTGTTGATGTTCGTGGAGCTGGAGTTTTATGTGCAACTGTCTTAACAGCAGCTTCTTCTCTAACAAATTCTCGAATATGAGCAGCAGGGTGAACGATGTCACTCTGAACGTCTGATTTTATTGTATAGCTGCTTTGTTCTTCGCCCACTACATCTTCATCACGTAAGCGCTTAAGCTCGTAATGTGGAGAATCCATAGATGAGTTAGGAATGATGATAACGCGGACAGATTGACGCTTTTCGATCTCGATGATTTGACTACGTTTTTCATTCAGTAAAAAGGTTGCAACTGGGACAGGAAGAATAGCCTGAACTTCAGATGTTTTCTCTTTAGATGATTCTTCATATATGAGTCGCATGATAGACAAGGCAAGTGATTCAATGTCACGAATCGTGCCCTGGCCGCTACATCGTGGACATACTTCAGCACGTGTTTCACTTAATGAAGGTCTTAAACGCTGACGTGACATTTCAAGTAGGCCAAAACGTGAAATTTTACCTACTTGTACGCGTGCACGGTCAAGTTCTAGTGATTTACGAACTCTGTTCTCGACGTCACGCTGGTTTTTGGCTTGTCCCATATCGATAAAATCAATAACAATAAGGCCGCCCATGTCACGAAGTCTTAGTTGGCGTGCAATTTCTTCGGCTGCTTCAAGGTTGGTTTGAACAGCAGTATCTTCGATATCTGTGCCTTTTGTAGAGCGGGCAGAGTTGATGTCAATCGAGACAAGTGCCTCTGTAGGATCTATAACGATAGAGCCCCCAGAAGGAAGTTTTACTTCACGTTGAAATGCTGTTTCTATTTGAGCTTCTATTTGATAGCGGCTAAATAAAGGTGTTTCATCTTCATATAGTTTTATTTTGCTTTCATAAGCCGGCATCACGCCTCTAACGAAACTTACGACCTCATCAAATACAGCCGGTGCATCAACGAGTACTTCGCCAATATCTTGTCTTAAGTAATCACGTATAGCACGAATGATGACATTGCTTTCTTGATAGATTAGGAAAGGAGCAGCGCGAGTTTCTGACGCTTCAGTAATCGATTCCCAAAACTGTAAGAGGTAGTCTAAATCCCATTGAAGGTCTTCAGTTGAGCGACCAATGCCGGCTGTTCTTACAATAACACCCATATTCTTTGGCGTGTTAAGACCGCCCATGGCTTCTTTAAGTTGGCTTCTTTCTTCGCCTTCAATTCGACGTGAAATTCCACCCGCTCTAGAGTTGTTTGGCATTAATACTAGGTAACGCCCCGCTAGACTAATGAAGGTAGTGAGCGCTGCGCCTTTATTGCCGCGCTCTTCTTTGTCTACTTGAACAACAACTTCTTGGCCTTCGCGTAGTGCTTGTTTGATATTTACGCGACCTTTGCCAGCAGCAGGGTCAAAATACTCTTTTGATATTTCTTTAAGAGGAAGAAAGCCGTGGCGATCAGCGCCAAAATCTACAAATGCAGCTTCTAGGCTTGGTTCGATGCGGGTTATTTTACCTTTGTAGATGTTTGCCTTTTTTTGCTCTCTAGAGCTGGCTTCGATATCTAAGTCGTAAAGTTTTTGTCCATCGACAAGAGCAACTCGTAATTCTTCAGTGTGAGTTGCGTTGATTAGCATTCTTTTCATGCATATATTCCAGTTATAGCTGGAATGCATAGGGGAATAGAGAGTGAGGCAAAAAACGAATAAATAGATAGGCGAATGGCTTATTAATAAGTCAGAACGTATACCTTTGTATGTTGAAACGATAAATCGTTTTCAGTGCATAATTCTTTTTTTACTTCTTTCTTAGCTGTATCTGGTCTTATAACCTTTAAAGCATACTTCAGGAGGCCAATAAACGCTAAGAAGGCCAAAGAGTTAGCATGCAAAATATAATTTTGTATGGCCAATCTATCTCTGGCTGGAAAATTCTGTTCACCTATGCATTTCAGCGCATTAAGATGTAATTTCTGGATGCGTCCAGAAACCTATTATTTAGCATTTTTAGCGAGCTTTTTACTTTGAGTAGTTATTTGCTTCGCTTAAAAATACGTATATTAAATATTTAAGTAGCATTTATTCTGCGCTACTTTTTTGTAGTACTATGTCTTCCGTAAAATAATTAAGTCTTTCTTTAATTAATGATGTCTCTTTTAAACTAATTCATCTTATGTCAAAAACTCTAAGGTTTAGTGTTATCCTTTGAGTCCTTGAATTGAAATCTGTTAGGTCGCTCTTTTACGTTGGTAGAGGCTATCTTTCCAGTACTAATAAACGTTTAAGTACTATAAATGCACTGTTGACCCGTTAATCATGCTACTTGTTGATTATAAAGGGACGATTAAATAGCAAATTGCCAATCCAGAGCGACGCTGGAATATAACAGTAATTATCTGATTCGGCAAATAAATCAAAACTCTGTGCTGTCATTCGTTGCACATATTGGAATTGTATGTCTACAAGAAGTTTAAAGATAAATAAGTCTCGCACTCGACCAGTTAAGTTGGGTGCTGGTAAAAGTAAAAGTACAGCCGATCAAGAAACTAAGAAAGAAGGTCTTCGTCCTAAAGTTCAGTTTGTCACGATAACTGAGAAAAATCAGTTTCAGCGGATTGATAATTTTCTATTGGGTCATTTAAAAGGTATCCCAAAATCGAAGATTTATAGCTTAATTAGAAAGGGTGAGATCCGGATCAATAAGAAAAGATGTAAGGCGGAGACTAAGTTAGACTTAGACGATGTAGTTAGAATTGCACCTGTTTACGGATTGGAAGGAAATAGCGCGCCCGCACCCATAAGTGAATCTTTGTTGAGCTTTTTAGATACCGCCATTTTATACGAAGATGACGCTTTGCTTGTGGTTAATAAACCTTCTGGCCTG
>TARA_R110001599_G_scaffold339124_1_pt1 | contig 12899 bp, 8 predicted proteins | sample TARA_R110001599 | Tara Oceans TARA_R110001599 (sample SAMEA4398360) | marine metagenome | biome: Polar Biome; feature: [MES] marine water layer (ENVO:01000295) within the mesopelagic zone...; material: water (ENVO:00002006), including particulate matter (ENVO:01000060) such as...... | reverse complement strand
CTTCAAAGCATGCGGATATGAATTCATTACTTAGTGACAAGCGCTATTCGTGAACCCAGCGTTTCCCGCCGCGAAGATGGGATTGAAGCATGATGCTGTTGCAAAGCCCCTACCCGCGGTGTGCCCCGGAAATCTTTCAGGCAATCCCTGAGCAAAAACCATTCGATCAGTTAAAAAAGCCCCGGCACATGACCGGGGCTTTTTCTTTTACAATGTAGTCAGACTATTCGCCTGCAGGCGCATTTTCAGGCTCTGCAGTCATGTCAGACAACAGCGGACCAGCCTGCTCAACACCTGAGCTTTTGCGTCGTTCTTCAAGGATCAGCTCATCGCGTGCCTTGGCAACACGACGGACCAGGTTCATGGCGCCACCGGTACCGGCCGGGATCAATCGGCCAACAATGACGTTTTCCTTCAATCCCTGAAGAGCATCCATCTTGCCGGCAACAGCCGCTTCCGTCAGCACCTTGGTGGTCTCCTGGAAGGAGGCCGCCGAGATGAAGGATGGCGTCTGCAGCGAGGCTTTTGTAATGCCCAGCAGAACAGGATCACCGACAGCCGGCTTCTTGCCTTTTTCAGCAAGCCGCTCATTGGCAATCTCGAGCTCGATACGGTCGACATTGTCACCGACAATGTAGGCCGAGTCACCTGAATCCGTGATTTCCACCTTCTGCAGCATCTGACGAACAATCACTTCGATGTGCTTGTCATTGATCAAAACACCCTGCAGGCGGTAAACCTCCTGAATTTCATTGACCAGATAGGAAGCCAATGCCTCGACACCCTTGATGGCAAGAATGTCATGCGGTGCAGGATTGCCGTCCAGGATATAGTCGCCCTTTTCGATGGCATCGCCATCTTGAAGGTGGAACGGTTTGCCCTTCGGAATGAGATACTCAACCTGCTCGATCGCGTCTTCATGTGGTTCAATCACAATCCGGCGCTTGTTCTTGTAATCACGACCGAAGCGGATGGTACCATCAATCTCGGCGATGACAGCGTGGTCCTTGGGACGACGTGCTTCGAACAGTTCGGCAACCCGTGGAAGACCACCGGTAATATCCTTGGTTTTCGCACTTTCCAATGGAACACGCGCAAGAACATCACCCTCCGAAACCTTGGAGTTCGGTGTGACCGAAAGAATGGCATCGACCGAAAGGAAGAAGCGGGCTTCACCGCCTCTGTTCAAGGTCTTGATCTTGCCGTCCTTGTCCTTGATGACAATCGCAGGCTTGAGATCAATACCGCGCGGTGTCGAACGCCAGTCGATAACCTGTCGTTTGGTGATGCCGGTCGTCTCATCGGTTGTTTCCGTGACAGACAAGCCATCAACAACGTCTTCGAATTCAACTGTACCACTCAATTCGGTCATCATCGGACGTGTGTACGGATCCCATTCAGCCAGACGCTGTCCACGTTTTACCGTGTCACCATCGTCGACAAAGATCTTTGATCCGTAAGCCACGCGCTGGCTGGAGCGTTCCACGCCGCTTTCATCCAGGATCTGCACGGCCATGCTACGACCCATTGCAACAAGATTGCCATCGGAATTGCGCAGAATGTTACGGTTCTTGATCCGTACAGTACCCTCATAGGAAGCTTCCAGGAAGGACTGGTCGACCACAGTTGCAGTACCGCCAAGGTGGAAGGTACGCATTGTCAGCTGTGTACCGGGCTCACCGATCGACTGCGCTGCAATAACACCCACTGCCTCACCAATATTGACCGGTGTGCCTCGTGCCAGATCGCGGCCATAACAGGTTCCGCAAATACCGGTTTGAATTTCACAGGTCAAAGCGGAGCGAATATCAATCGACTGAACATTGGCAGCTTCGATCGCCACAACATCCGATTCTTCGATCATCCGACCGCCGGCAACAATAACATCTCCCGTCTGCGGGTGGATGATATCCTCGAGTGCCGTACGTCCCAGGACACGCTGACCGATGGATGCAACCACCTGACCGGCATCGATGATAGCCGTCATGGTCAGACCGTTTGTCGTACCACAATCAACCTGGGTAACAATGCAATCCTGCGCCACATCAACCAGACGACGTGTCAGATAACCGGAGTTGGCTGTCTTCAGCGCCGTATCGGCCAGCCCCTTACGTGCACCATGTGTCGAGTTGAAGTACTCGTTAACGGTCAGGCCTTCCTTAAAGTTGGAAATGATCGGCGTTTCGATGATCTCGCCTGAAGGCTTGGCCATCAGTCCACGCATACCGCCCAGCTGACGCATCTGATTGGGTGAACCACGAGCACCTGAATGGCTCATCATGTAGATCGAGTTCATAGGCTTTTGACGGCCGTTATCATCGAACTCAACTGCCTTGATTCGCGCCATCATCTCGTCGGCAACCTTTTCGGTTGCCTTGCCCCAGGCATCAACGACCTTGTTGTATTTTTCGCCCTGGGTGATGAGACCGTCGTTGTACTGCTGCTCGTATTCTTTCACCAGTGTTTCGGTTTCATCAACGATCTTGGCCTTGGCAGTCGGAATGACCATGTCATCCTTGCCAAAGGAAATCCCGGCACGGCATGCATGACCGAAGCCAAGCTGCATGATCCGATCACAGAAAATGACCGTCTCTTTCTGACCGCAATGACGATAAACGGTATCGATCATCTTGGAGATGTTTTTCTTGGTCATCTCCTGATTGCAGATATCGAATGGCACATTGGCATTCTTCGGCAGAAGTTCGCCCGTGATCATGCGACCCGGCGTTGTTTCATGTATGGCCGAAACAACATTGCCTTCCGCATCAACGGTCTTGAAACGACCTTTGATCTTGGCATGCAGCGTCACGATGTCGTTGTCCAGGGCGTGATGCAGTTCGCCCATATCGGAAAAGATCATCCCCTCGCCCGGCTCATTCTCATTCATGATCGAGAGATAATAGAGACCCAGAACCATATCCTGCGATGGCACGATAATCGGCGCACCATTGGCTGGATGCAGGATGTTGTTGGTCGACATCATCAGAACGCGGGCTTCGAGCTGTGCTTCCAGTGACAGCGGGATATGAACCGCCATCTGGTCGCCGTCGAAGTCGGCATTAAAGGCAGTACAAACCAGCGGATGCAGCTGAATTGCCTTGCCTTCCACCAGGGTGGGTTCGAATGCCTGAATGCCCAGTCTGTGAAGGGTCGGAGCACGGTTCAGAAGAACCGGATGCTCGCGAATGACCTCGTCAAGGATATCCCAGACTTCCGGCTTTTCCTTTTCAACAAGCTTCTTGGCCTGTTTGACGGTGGATGAATATCCCTTGGCGTCAAGACGGGCATAGATGAACGGCTTGAAAAGCTCCAGAGCCATCTTCTTGGGAAGGCCACACTGGTGCAGTTTCAATTCAGGACCGGTCACGATAACCGAACGGCCGGAATAATCGACGCGCTTGCCGAGCAAGTTCTGACGGAACCTGCCCTGCTTGCCCTTGAGCATGTCGGACAGGGATTTCAACGGACGCTTGTTGGCACCGGTGATGACACGGCCACGGCGACCATTGTCAAACAGGGCATCAACAGATTCCTGCAGCATACGTTTTTCATTGCGCACGATAATGCCGGGCGCCCGCAGTTCAATCAGCCGCTTCAGACGATTGTTGCGGTTGATGACACGACGATACAGATCGTTGAGGTCAGACGTGGCAAAACGGCCACCATCCAACGGCACCAGTGGACGAAGGTCCGGAGGAATAACCGGAACCACCTTCATGATCATCCATTCAGGACGGTTGCCCGACTCAATGAAATTCTCAACCAGTTTCAGCCGTTTCATCAGCTTCTTGGACTTCAGCTCAGACGTGGTCGTTGCCAGATCTTCGCGAAGATCAACGGCAATCTTGGCCATATCCATACCCGCCAGAAGCTCAAAAATGGCTTCCGCACCAATCATGGATGTGAACGCGTCTTCACCAAATTCGTCAACGGCCAGCATGAAGTCTTCTTCAGAAAGAAGCTGATGCTCCTTCAAAGACGTCAGGCCCGGTTCGGTAACGATATAGTTTTCAAAGTACAGGACGCGCTCGATATCCTTGAGCGTCATGTCAAGCAGCGTACCGATGCGGCTTGGCAGGGACTTCAAGAACCAGATATGCGCGACGGGCGCAGCCAATTCAATATGACCCATGCGCTCACGGCGAACCCGCGAAAGCGTTACTTCAACGCCGCATTTTTCGCAAATGATACCCTTGTATTTCATCCGCTTGTATTTGCCGCAAAGACATTCATAGTCCTTGATCGGGCCAAAAATACGCGCGCAGAAAAGACCGTCTCGCTCTGGTTTGAACGTACGGTAATTGATTGTTTCCGGTTTCTTTATCTCACCGAATGACCAGGAGAGAATTTTCTCCGGTGACGCAATCGAAATCCGGATGGAATCGAAGGTCTGTACCGGCGCTTGCTGGTTGAATAGGTTCATGACCTCTTGGTTCATGCCTGTCTCCTTCGTGGGGAGCTACCCCTTTGCGACGATGTGTGCCAGCCATTGCACACCTGCCGTCTGAATCGCATTGTGCTGCCTCGGGCAGCTTAATTCGAATGATCCTAAATCATCCGAAAGCAGCGCGCCTGCCCTGTCGGGCGGCGCGCTGTCGTTCTTTTACTCTGCCGCGTCCGGCAATTGTTGCGTCTCGTCGGTTTGCTCAATCCTGGTATTTTCCAGTTCTACATTGAGTCCCAGCGAACGCATTTCCTTGACCAGAACGTTGAAGCTTTCGGGGATACCCGCTTCAAACGTGTCATCGCCACGCACGATCGCTTCATACACTTTGGTACGACCCGCGACGTCATCCGATTTGACCGTCAACATTTCCTGCAAGGTGTATGCAGCGCCATAGGCTTCGAGTGCCCAGACCTCCATCTCACCAAAGCGCTGACCACCGAACTGTGCCTTACCACCCAGCGGCTGCTGTGTGACAAGCGAGTACGGACCGATCGAGCGTGCATGAATCTTGTCATCGACCAAGTGGTTGAGCTTGAGCATGTAGATGTAGCCAACAGTCACCTGACGGTCGAACTGTTCACCCGTACGCCCGTCGTAGAGCGTTGACTGACCAGATTCGTTCAGGCCTGCCTTGAGCAACATCTCATTGACATCCGCTTCCACTGCACCATCGAAAACCGGTGTTGCAATGTAAACGCCGTCTTTGGTCTGTTGCGCCAGACGAATGATGGATTCATCATCATATTGCGCAGTCGGCTCACCCTTTGGACCCGAACCGATGACATCATCGATCGTTGCACGAAGAGGCGCGATTTCACCCGTCTCCTCATAGGCTTCCAGCAGAGACCCGATTTGCTTGCCCATACCGGCACAAGCCCAACCCAGATGGGTCTCGAGAATCTGTCCCACGTTCATACGTGAGGGAACACCAAGAGGGTTCAAGACGATATCAACATGCGTGCCATCTTCAAGGAACGGCATGTCCTCAATCGGCACAATACGTGAAATAACACCCTTGTTGCCATGACGGCCGGCCATCTTGTCGCCAGGCTGTACCTTGCGTTTGACCGCAACGAAAACCTTGACCATCTTCATGACACCCGGAGGCATCTCGTCTCCGCGCTGGACCTTTTCAACCTTGTCCATGAAACGCTGTTCAAGGCGTGTCTTGGAGTCATCATACTGGGCACGCAGTGCTTCGATCTCGCCCTGAAGTTTTTCATCTTCAACAGCAAACATCCACCACTGGGACCTGGGGTATTCCTGCATGACATCCGAGTTGACGACAGTCCCCTTCTTGAAGCCCTTCGGACCGGCGATTGCCGGTTTTTCGGCAAGCGTTTCGGCCAGGCGACCGTAAACGTTACGGTCAAGAATTGCCTGTTCGTCGTCCCTGTCCTTGGCGAGGCGTTCAATTTCCTCACGCTCGATGGCCATGGCGCGTTCGTCTTTTTCCACACCATGACGGTTGAAGACACGAACTTCCACAACGGTTCCGAAGGTTCCGGGGGGCATGCGCATTGAGGTGTCACGGACATCCGAGGCCTTTTCACCAAAGATGGCACGCAGAAGCTTTTCTTCCGGTGTCATCGGGCTTTCACCCTTCGGTGTGATCTTGCCAACCAGAATATCGCCAGGTGTGACTTCAGCACCAATATAGACGATACCGGCCTCATCCAGATTCTTCAGTGCTTCTTCCGAAACATTGGGAATATCACGGGTGATTTCCTCTGGACCAAGCTTGGTGTCACGGGCCATGACTTCAAACTCATCAATGTGGATTGATGTGAAGACGTCATCACGCACGATCCGTTCGGACAGAAGGATCGAATCCTCGTAGTTGTAACCATTCCAGGGCATGAACGCGACGAGCACGTTGCGTCCAAGAGCCAGATCACCCAGGGCCGTCGAAGGACCATCAGCAATAATGTCACCCTTGTGAATGGCGTCACCGACATTCACAAGTGGACGCTGGTTGATGCAGGTATTCTGGTTTGACCGCTGGAATTTCTGCAGCGAATAGATGTCAACACCCGAAATCGATGCATCAATGTCATCTGTTGCACGGATGACGATACGCGTCGCATCAACCTGATCAACGATGCCTGTACGACGCGCTGCAATGGCAGCGCCCGAGTCACGCGCCACAATCGGTTCCATACCGGTCCCGACAAATGGCGCCTCAGCACGAACAAGCGGAACGGCCTGACGCTGCATGTTCGAACCCATCAAGGCACGGTTGGCGTCATCGTTTTCGAGGAACGGAATGAGCGCTGCCGCAACAGAAACAAGCTGCTTTGGCGACACATCCATCAAGTCAATCGTATCACGCGGAGCCAGCATCACATCGCCGGCATGACGACACACAACAAACTCTTCAACGAATGAACCATCCTCATTGAGAACGGAATTGGCCTGAGCCACGTGGAACTTGGCTTCTTCCATGGCCGACAGATAGAGCACTTCGCTGGTCACTTTACCTTCGACGATGCGTCTGTATGGACTTTCGATGAAACCGTATTTGTTCACACGGGCAAAAGTTGCCAGAGAGTTGATCAGACCGATATTCGGACCTTCAGGTGTTTCAATCGGGCAGATACGACCATAGTGGGTCGGATGCACGTCTCGCACTTCAAAGCCGGCACGCTCACGTGTCAGTCCACCGGGTCCAAGCGCCGAAAGGCGACGCTTATGGGTGATTTCCGAAAGCGGGTTTACCTGGTCCATGAACTGAGACAGCTGCGAAGAACCGAAGAATTCGCGAACAGCAGCAGCAGCCGGTTTGGCGTTGATCAGATCCTGCGGCATAACCGTGTCGATTTCGATCGAGGACATTCTTTCCTTGATCGCCCGTTCCATGCGCAACAGGCCAAGACGATACTGATTTTCCATCAGTTCGCCCACTGAGCGAACGCGGCGATTACCGAGGTTATCGATATCGTCGATTTCGCCCTTGCCATCACGCAGTTCGACCAGCGTCTTGACGACGGCCAGAATGTCGTCCTTGCGCAGCACACGAACAGTGTCCTCAGCATCAAGGTCCAGACGCATGTTCATCTTGACGCGGCCAACGGATGACAGGTCATAACGCTCGGAATCGAAGAACAGCGAATTGAACATCGCCTCAGCCGAATCCATTGTCGGTGGTTCACCTGGACGCATGACCCGATAGATATCGAACAGAGCTTCCTGGCGGTTGTTGTTCTTGTCTACCGACAATGTGTTGCGGATATAGGCACCAACATTGATGTGGTCGATATCGAGAATGGGAAGTTCGGTAAAGCCGGCCTCCACCAGAATCGGCAGCGTCTTCTCATCGATTTCGTCGCCGGCTTCCAGATAGATTTCACCGGTTTCCATGTTGACCATGTCACGGGCAAGATAGGTGCCGTACAGCTCTTCATCAGTCGACCTGAGCGCCTTGACGCCCTTTTCGGTCAGCTGTTTGAGGAAGCGTGGCGTCAGTTTCTTGCCAGTTTCGGCAATGACTTCTCCACTGTCGGCATCAACCAGATCCATGACAGCCTTCGTGCCCTTGAGCACTTCAGGATGGAACGGAATACGCCAGCCTTCGCCTTCACGGCTGTAGATGGAATAATTGTAGAATGTATCGAGGATTTCCTCGCTGTCCATTCCCAACGCCATCAGAAGCGACGTCGCGGGGATCTTCCTGCGACGGTCAATACGTGCATGCACGATGTCTTTGGCGTCAAATTCGATGTCGAGCCATGAACCGCGGTAAGGAATGACACGTGCAGCAAAAAGCAATTTGCCTGACGAGTGGCTTTTGCCCTTGTCGTGGTCAAAGAACACACCGGGTGAACGGTGCATCTGCGAAACGATCACGCGTTCCGTGCCGTTGACGACAAATGTGCCGTTGCCCGTCATGAAGGGCATATCACCCATGTAGACGTTTTGTTCCTTGATGTCCTTGATGGACTTCGCGCCCGTATCTTCATCAATATCAAAAACGATCAAACGCAGAGTCACCTTCAGCGGCGCTGCGTAGGTCAGGTCGCGCTGACGACATTCTTCAACATCGAATTTGGGTGGTTCGAATTCATAGGAAACAAATTCCAGCATTGACGCGCCGGAAAAATCGGAAATCGGGAATACAGACCTGAATACGGACTGCAAACCTTCATCACCGCGCCCGCCTTCGGGCTCATCCACCATGAGAAACTGGTCATAGGATGCCTTTTGAACCTCGATCAGGTTTGGCATCTCAGCGACTTCAGGAATTTTACCGTAGACTTTGCGTACGCGCCTGCGACCGTTAAACGAGAGGGTCTGAACCATCGTCGCTCCTTGTATCTTGCATCCGGGCCTGCAATTAACGAAACCTCTGGCCAGGGGGGCTTCGAATAAAGGGTCTTTGAGAACCCATTACCCAAGAGCCATTTTTCAGGCTCTTGGGTAATCTGTTCCTCGTATAACAGCGTCAGAGGCGGAACCTGAAAAGGCTCCGCCTCAAAACGATCATACAGTCGATTACTTAACTTCGACTTTAGCACCAGCAGCTTCGAGCTTGGTTTTAAGCTCTTCAGATTCTGCCTTGGAGATACCTTCCTTGACTGCCTTTGGAGCAGCTTCAACCAGGTCCTTGGCTTCTTTCAGGCCGAGACCTGTAATAGCGCGGACTTCCTTGATGACGTTGATCTTCTTGTCACCAGCTTCGGTCAAAATCACATCAAACTCAGTCTGCTCTTCAGCAGCAGCGGCATCGCCACCACCAGCAGCAGCAACTGCAGCAGCAGGTGCGGCTGCAGAAACACCCCAATGTTCTTCAAGCATCTTGGAAAGCTCTGCAGCTTCCATGACAGTCAGGTTCGAAAGGTCTTCAACGATCTTTGCCAGATCAGCCATAATTTAGTTTCCTTACACGTTCGGTTCGAACTGGTTATTAACAGCGAAGTTCCGCTTAGGCGGCTTCGTCCTTCTGGGCATAAGCATTCATCACGCGAGCAAGCTGAGCTGCCGGCGCGCTGACAACCTGAGCGATACGTGTTGCAGGCGTAGAAATCATGCCAACAAGTTTCGCACGCAACTCATCAATTGAAGGCAGTGTGGCCAAGGCCTTGACACCATCAACATCGAGTTCGGTTGATCCCATCGCTCCACCAAGTACAACGAGCTTGTCGTTGGTCTTGGCAAATTCGACGATTACTTTCGGAGCTGTTACAGGGTCGCTGCTGTAAGCAATGACTGTCTGTCCCTCAAAGAGATTGGAAATCCCTTCTGACTCCGTGCCCTGAAGAGCAATTTTAGCCAAGCGGTTCTTCGCGACTTTGACCGTGCCTCCGGCATCACGCATTTTCGAACGAAGATCGTTCATCTGCGCTACCGAAAGGCCAGCATAGTGGGCCACAACGACAGAAGCAGAGGCTTTGAAGGCCTCGTTCAGTGATGTGACGAATTCGCGTTTTTCCGCTCTTTCCACTGCCACTCTCCAGTTGACAGGAACATATATATGTTCCGGTCGGTTTTTGCCTTGCCGCAAGGAGCCATTCTCGACCCACAAGCGACGCTTGAGGATCCTGTCCCCCCGAGCCAGATAGAACATCCGACACAAAGGCAATTGAGCTCGAACCGAATTGCAAAGCGCAGAACGCCTTAAATTTCGGATCTAACCCGTCTCATGCGGGCAAAGTGATTAAGGTAAACCACCCGCAATCTCGGACAGGAAAACCGGACCAGATGGCCCGGGTTTTTTCGGCCCGAGGGCCGAAAAACTGTTCAGACCGAAAACATTCGGTCAAATTTCATAACCGGTCAGGCAGACGCCAGACTGGATGGATCAACTTTGACACCGGTGCCCATGGTCGAGGAAATGGCAACACGCTTGACGTAATTGCCCTTTGCACCAGCAGGCTTTGCCTTGTAGACGGCGTCCGTAAAAGCCTTGATGTTTTCTTCAATGGCCTTCGTGTCGAAAGACGCTTTGCCAACACCTGCATGGACAATACCGGCTTTCTCGACGCGGAACTCGACAGCTCCACCCTTTGAAGCCTTGACTGCCTCAGTCACATCATTGGTGACGGTACCGACCTTCGGGTTCGGCATCATTCCGCGCGGACCAAGCACCTTGCCCAGACGACCGACCAGCGGCATCATGTCAGGTGTTGCGATGCAGCGATCAAAATCGATCTTTCCACCCTGAACGGCTTCGAAAAGATCTTCAGCGCCAACGATATCAGCACCGGCAGCCTTTGCTTCATCAGCCTTGGCGTCACGAGCGAAAACGGCAACACGTACCGAACGGCCCGTACCATTTGGCAGATTGACCACACCGCGGACCATCTGGTCAGCGTGACGCGGATCAACACCCAGGTTCATTGCAACTTCAATTGTCTCGTCAAATTTTGCTGTCGCGCGTTCTTTCACCATGCTGACGGCATCGCTCAAATCATAGAGCTTTGTTACGTCAACACCTTCACGGACTTTCTGTGTGCGTTTTGTTGTCTTGGCCATCGTCTTATCCTGTCACTTCCAGACCCATGGAGCGGGCAGAACCCTCAACCATCGCCATTGCACCTTCAACGTCAGCCGCATTCAGGTCTTTCATCTTGGCTTCAGCAATGCTGCGCACCTGATCCCGTGTGATGGTCCCGGCACTTACGCGGCCAGGCTCTTTTGAACCGGACTTCAGCTTTGCTTCCTTCTTCAGGAAGTAGCTGACAGGCGGCTGCTTCATGGCGAAGGTAAAAGACTTATCCTGGAAATAGGTAATGACGCATGGAATGGGCGTACCCTTTTCCATTTCTTGCGTAGCGGCATTGAACGATTTACAGAATTCCATAATATTGATGCCGCGCTGACCCAGCGCAGGACCGATGGGCGGCGAAGGGTTTGCTGCGCCTGCAGGAACCTGCAGTTTCAGCTGACCTGCAACTTTTTTAGCCATTTCTCTCTGCCTTTACATAGGGAATCGCATGGCGATTCCGTTTCATGTTCTGTTCTGCGACAGACTTGCCTGTCAGTCAGAACATTGCCGGAAGTCCGGCGGCTGTGGTTGCGTGGTTCGGACCAGAACCGGCTAAGCCCAGGCTCCTCCCACGCGATTTACGGACAGCGCCCGCAAACAGTTCAGATCAGACTTTTTCAACCTGACCGTATTCAAGTTCAACCGGCGTTGCGCGTCCAAAAATGGACACCTCAACCTTCAGGCGTGAACGTTCTTCATCAACATCCTGCACTGTTCCTGAGAACGATGCGAATGGACCGTCGGACACCCTGATCTGCTCGCCAATCTCGAAAGAGATGGATGGCTTTGGCCGATCGACACCTTCCTGAATTTGAACCAGAATCTGCTCTGCCTCTGAATCAGGGATAGGGACTGGCCGGTTCTCTGACCCGAGAAACCCGGTTACCTTCGGTGTATTCTTGATCAGATGATAGGCTTCATCCGTAAGATCGGCACGCACCATGACATAACCCGGAAAGAACTTGCGCTCCGAGTCAACCTTGCGTCCGCGCCGCACTTCAACGAACTTTTCCGTCGGAACAAGTATCTTTTCGAACAGATGATCAAGCCCTTTGGCCCGCGCCTGCTCCTCGATGGACTCGGCGACCTTCTTTTCGAAATTCGAATATGCGTGGACGATGTACCAACGCGCTGCCATTATAGTCTCCTGCCCGCATCAACCGCCAACGTTTAGAACCAGCCCTACGAGCCAGCCAAGAAGTTGATCAGCTGCAAAGAAAAATATCGCTGCCAGGATCACCATAACAAGCACCATCACAGTGGAGATCATTGTCTCCCGCCTTGAAGGCCATGTCACTTTGGACGTTTCGGCGCGCACCTGCTGCAGAAACGTAAATGGATTAGTCTTGGATGCCATTAAATTGCTCACGCATTTACGGCACGTAAAGAGAGCCTCAGCCCTACGCGCCGCGTGTCTGTTTCATCCTTAATAGTCGCCGATTCTAAAAACCACAAGGGGTATCGGCAATTTAATAAAGGATTTTATTGGGCGATTGTCTGATATAATAGGATTGTAAGGCATAAAGATGTCAATTTGCGAAAAACTTTCCGTATCAAACAAACAGTATGCACTCCAGTCCGCGAATTCCGCTCGAATCGAAATATCTGTTGAGTGAATGGCAGGGGCACACAGACTCGAACTGTGGACCTACGGTTTTGGAGACCGTCGCTCTACCAACTGAGCTATACCCCTAAGTCGTGTGGCGGTTTAGCCGCAATCGCCGCACCGTTCAAGCTACAATATTCAATCTGCAGCTATTTTCCGAAACTTCGCTTGGCTCTCCATTGAAAGAAGGTTGCCGCAAATCGGAAAGTTGAAAACGCGTTGGCACATACCAACGCGTTTTCCATTTTTTTCAAGCTATCTGCAACAGTTGAACCAACATCACTCCGTGATGCTTGTCACGATGCCGGAGCCCTCACAAAGTGCGCATGCGCACTTTGTCATTCCAAGTGACGTCGGCATCT
>TARA_R110001599_G_scaffold137498_2_pt1 | contig 12901 bp, 15 predicted proteins | sample TARA_R110001599 | Tara Oceans TARA_R110001599 (sample SAMEA4398360) | marine metagenome | biome: Polar Biome; feature: [MES] marine water layer (ENVO:01000295) within the mesopelagic zone...; material: water (ENVO:00002006), including particulate matter (ENVO:01000060) such... | reverse complement strand
TAATCTATAACAAATTCGTTGGTATCCAAATCTTTTACAGCATAATATGAAGCAGTTGGTAAGTAATGGGTTTCTGTAAATAATGAAGCAGTAGTCCAAATTGGGGTTGGATACATAGGAGCCAAATTAAATCTAAATCTATTAATACTTGATGGGAAAAATACGCCTGGGTTTTCTGCTAATGAAGTAGCTAGATTAGTTGTAGTAACTATACTTGAAGTAGCGGAACCTGTTAACACTGTAGAGTAATCCTCCCATTTAAATTCTAACTGTGGGGGGTATATGGTATTAGTGTCAACACTATAAAACTGCATTACTGGTTGGATTTGTAAATTGGTACTAAATTCAACTGAATTTTCCCATTTTGTAATAAACCCATTATTTTCAAATGAACTACTATACCATAAAGAAACAATATTTTTAACCCCAACATTTAAGTCCTTATCACTTCTAGTATCAAATGATTGAGTTACAGCATATAAAGTACCATCTGATCCACTATAATACCATGATCCTCCCCCTTGTCCTACAAAAGTAGGATTATATGAACTAGTTACATAATGGTCTGTAGAATCAGTACCACTTGAAGACCAATCTGTAGATCCTGAAAAATTTGGAGAGTACCAAGAAGCACCATCGGTAGTTAAAGGTTGATCTAAATAAGTACCTGTACCATTCCACCAATATTGAGCTATAGGATGGACTGATAAATCTGTTGATTCAACTATCCCTTGAGCGGTTGCTATATAAGATCTAAAGTTAACATCCCAAGTAGATCCTGAGATTTTATTATTAATAACATCTTCGATTTCTTCTTGGACAAATTCTGTTAAAAATCTTGCTACTTGAGGGTTAGAATTTACTGCTATATTCAAATTTGAAATTTGGGTAATAGCATCTATCCCAGTATTCATTTGGGGGTAGAATGAATACAGGGTAGTATCTTTATAGGGGAATAATTTATATACAGCCATGTTTTTATTTTATAATGGTACTACTCTACCTTTTATGTCAATATTTGGATATTTTATTTCAAATATACTAGGATCTAATGAAGGGTATATTACCTGATTTTGTGTTGCTGATGATATATCATAAGCATATTGAGAATATCCATTTGTAGTACCTGCTTTATTGGTTATTATAATATCCTTTACTGTTTGAACTCCTGGAATTCTATCTAATAAGACAAACAAACTCCTTATCATAATAGGTTGATTGATTTGCCATTTATCTCTTTCAAAATAAGATTTAAGAGCGTTTATACAAGATAATATGACATCATTATTATTAAAATTAGGTAACACGATAATTTCAAAATCTAAACCTAAATTTATAATAAAAGCATCTCTCATTTCAATATTATCTCCAATTACTCGATATTGAGATAAATAAGTTCTTAAGTTTTTCTTTAGGGTTGATGATGGTGTTGAAAATTCTGAATTTGAATTCTGAGATAATACCCATAAATTTAGGGTTTCTACAGTAGATACTTGTTCATCTGTTAATTTAGGTTTTTCAATATATGCCTTAGCTACGGCCCCATATTCAGGAGGCATACTTAATGCTCTAACCATATAATCATCTAAGGTAACTGATCTTTGTTGTGAGGAAATAGAGGATATAGTATTTTGTCTAATTTCTTCTATTGTATCCCCTGCTTGACCTCCATCGGCCGCTTCAGGGTTAGTAATAGCTACGGTGGAAAAAATGTAATTTGATGTTGTAGAATTGAGATTAGGATTATTAAAATTAATATTAGATGTATCTAAATTAGTTAAATCACCAGAAGGAACATTTGAAGTAACACCACCACCTGTTAAGTATCTTACTGTTAAAGTTGTACTTGAAGGAGAAATACCATAAGTTCCAGTAAATAAAAAGTTTGTGGGGGAGTAAGCTGTGGTTAATTTATCTTTTTCAAAAGGTAAACCTATACCTACATTGTTAGGATTAGGAGTTATTTCTTCATCTACATTATTAGGATTTCCTGCACCAAATTGAATTTGTAATGTAGATTCAGATGTAAGACGAGTTGCAAATCTTCTTTGAACTTTTTTTAACTTTAATAAATATGGTACTTCCCCAACATCTGAAACGTTATTAGGATCATTAACGTTGGTATTTTTAATATTATCATATATCATTTCTTGAGCCAAATAATCTACTTCATACCAAGTATTACCATCAGAATCTACTATATCTAATATTCCAATTATATTATCACTCTCAATTTCTATAGTTTGGAATTGAGATGGGGCTCCAAATGTAAAATTTTGTGTTGAGACAGTTGCAGATATTGCTTTTCTTTTTTTCTTTAAAAGGTAATACTGAGGGGTTGTACCCGCAATTTGATAAATTGAGACTTCTGTAGGGTCAATTGAACTTGAAACTGAAAAATCACATTTATCTTCTAATAAAAAATTAACATCTGATGATAAATCAGAGGCTACTGTACTATTTTCTCCTATTGTTAATGCATAATTATAGTCAGGGACATATGTTCCCCCTGAGAGTTTTGATGGAAGTTGTTGATATAATTCTATTTCAACTTGAGCGGCACCTGTGGATTTTGGTTTATACCCAAACATATAAGCTAATTCATATAAATTATCTGTTTGTCTTGCAAATTGGGTAAAATTTTCTTGTACTTGATTATCTAAATAGAAAGACATTACATCTCCTACATAAGCAGACATTTCCATAAACATCATCCCTGGTGAAGTAGGGGAAAAATCATTGTAAGAATTAGGAAAATAGGTTTGAGCAAATTCAACTAATTTAGCTCTAATATCTGAAAAGTCTCTATTTAAGTATTTTATATCTCTATCTGTAGCCATTATGTGAAGTCTATTTCTAATGTATCATTTATATTAGTATTGATAACATTATAAGTTAATTTTATTGTTATAACATTGAAATCTTCTTGTTTTAGAATTTCTAGATTTCCTATAAATATATTTGGGAAATAATTTTTTAAGTTAGATGATATTCTTTCTTCTAAAAAATCTAAATTATTTGTTGATATTTGTTCAAATATAAAATCCCTTAACCCCCCACCAATTGGATTGAGATATCTTTCTCCAGGATTGGTAAGAAAATAATTAATCATATTATTTTTAATTGCCTCTTTAGTTGTATAATTTGGTTTAAATACAGCAGGGTCACTAAAAGGGATATTAACCCCTACAGCAGCACTTTTGTTAAAGTCAATAGGAAATATTTGTTGAGCATCAAATGCCATTTTTATTTATTTAGTAAATTCATTATTTGGTCCATTTCTACTTCACCCCCTGGTAAAGTTCCATTTGTGGAAGTTGATTCATCTGTTACTTGTGGGTTAAATCTTTGAGGGACATCCTTACTTGTAAAATTAAGTTTAGTTTGTTCTAAGATATCCAGATATCCATTTCTTTTCTCTAAATGGGATTTTGGAGTGTTTATAGGAGGTTGGGATATGGGTGTAGGGTTATAATTTTCATTTAAGAGTGTGGGAGTGTAATTTTCATTTATTGGAGTTGATTTTTGGGATCTTACAGCCTCTAATAATAATTCCTTAAGTTCTTCTTGAAAAACTTCTTTTACTGATTCTTTAATTAATTTTTTAAATGCGGTAGTTTTCATGTGTTGTTTTTTATAAATATTAATATATTATGCTTTTAAATCATTTTGTTGGATATAAAATACTAATTCATCAATTAAAATTTGATCATTAGAACTATATGAAAGTTCTCCCTTTAACATTATTACCCCTTGAGAATTTCTAGCTACTGCTCTTCTTTGTTTTAATCCTATATTAGTATCCCCCTCTACTGTAATTGCACTCATTTCAAACCCATTTACATTTGTTACAACTGGGGATAATTGTTGGGATTGGGTTTGGGTAGATGTTAATAAAGTATTATTTAATTCTTCTTCATCTAATCCAAGTTCTTCAGCACATCCTTGAATTAATTTATCTAAAATATTTAACATATCTAGTACCCTATTAAAATCAATTAATAAAAAATCAAGTTGAAAGGCTCCTGGGTTAATTTTTGCGTCCATTTTACTTATAAGTCCTTCTAAAAATTTAATTGCATCTTTAGCAATAAGGATAGGTCCTACTGGAATTGGGGTTGCAACTGTAGAGGGAATAAATGATACAATGTTAACTGCGGCTTTAGCAGCTGTAATTACTATTTTAGTTTTATCTATTATTGCAGGTGGGATTATTAAAGTATTTGCTATTGAGTTTAGGGATTTTTGTATATTATTTAACTGTTTAGTAAGTTGATTTTTCTTATCTATTATTTTTTTTAATCCCTCTATATCCGCAGGACATTGGGATTTTTCTTTTAATGCATCTTTTCCTTTATTTTTTAATTCATCAAGTTTAGAAATACCAAAGCCCGCTATCATTGTTAGGATTGTAGGTATCAATCTTTTTTTAATAGTTTCTTTTAATTTATCTACTATAGAAGTAATGAAATCCTTTTTATTAAACTCCTCTATTTTTTTATCTTGTTCCTCAGTGGTTTCTTGAGCTTTTAATTCCTCTTCTTCAACATTACTTTTAATGGTTAATAATTTTATGGGACCTAAATCAGTTTTAATTGTATCATCTCCATTGAAGGGAATAATATTTGATTTTGATCCATAACCTTCAGCGGATACATCAATAGAGAATTTTGTACCTATTACATAATCTCCCTCTAGAATAAAATCTCCTGTGGGTTCTGAGTTTGCATTATTTCCTGTCATTCCTACTCCAGTCACATCATCAGTAATAAAAGCATCCCCAATAGGTTGATTATTTTCATCAATTACTTTCCCTACCATTTCATAATTAATAAATTCTTGAGCCGATTCTGATTTAGTTTCTATTAAAACCAATTGTCCAAGTCCTCCTTCTACACCATTTTCATCTGTAAGTTCTAATAAAGAAGGGTTTAGGTGATTTGTTAATATTGAATTAGCTAATGAAGGATAATCATTACTTGTTGTAGATGGTAGTCCAAAAGTAGATGATTTAACATAATCACCATTATTAGGATAATTATATATTTCCCCTAAAGTACCAATACTTCCTTCACGTATTTCAAAGTATACTTTACCTTTTACATCACTTTTATCAGCTTGATAAAGGTATATTGGGGTATTTTCAGGTATAGCTGTCATTATCTAGTTTTACTTACTTTTGATTTATAATCTTCTAATTTGGAATTAAAAGTTGAAATTACTCCTTTTAAAGATGAAGCAGCTGCATTAACTGGAGCATTAGGGGCAGGTATATTGGGACCTATAGGAGATGAAGGATAAACAACAGAACTAGCTAAAGAAGTACATAATACATCTAATTGTTTTATTACAGTTTGTAAATACATTAAAAACATATCCCCCTTAATTAAGGATTCTGTTGCATTTTTATCTCCTAATTTTATATCACTACATTCTATAACGATATTTTTACCAGCATTAAGATTTATAGATGAATTTGATCCTAGAAAAATTGATTTTTCTCCACTTAATAAAATACTATCTGTTTTAGCATTAAAAACTAACCTATCTGAATTAATTATAACTTGGGGATTAGTATATTGTGAAGGTACTTCTGGTGGTGTATTATAGGGATTATAATTTTCATTAGCTACATTTATGGGTATTTTTTGAGTTGATGTTTGCCAAATAGAAGAAAGATCAGTATTAATATTTTCAGTTATTGGAACCCAACCTTCATCTGAGGATTCTATAGGTTGACCATTTCTAATAATAGTAATTGGATCACCATTTATACCAGTTGAGGACCATGTATTAGAGGAAGGAAGATTAATAGGTTTAGCTGTACTACCAAATCTAATACTGTTACCCCATCTACCTTGTGTTATTATATCTCCTGGGAAGGGTAATAATGGGTGGATATTAGTTCTTTCAATAAATGTATCTTGATAAGGATTACTAGGACTATTTAAATTAATCTCAGTAGAACTATCCGTGACTCTTCTTACAGAGCCTGCTTCAGTTTCTTGGTAATCCTTATTTTGTTGAGGGGGTAATAGGTCACCTTTTTTAGGATTTGGATAAGCATTATGGTGGGGGTGGTTCCATAAGCTTATCATATTAATATAATATGAAGAAGTTGAAGAATTAGTTCTACCTATATTATTATTAGGTAATTTAAAAATTAATACTAATTCATTAACTAGAGGATATGATGAATTTTGTGGGTATAAGGGTTTTGCAACCCCTTCACCTATTGAAGGATCATTTATTAATCCAAATTTAATAGTTCCAATCCCATTTAAACCTCCATATTGTTCAATTTCAGGGTAATTTGCATCTAATATAATATCCCTGACTCTACCTACCTGGTAGGGTTCCTTGGATATTGTAGGTAATGATGGTGGATTATTATTACCTGATGATATATTAATGTTTGAGGATATACCTTTATTAAAACCCATTATTCTTCAGATTTTGGTGGTAATGTTAAATTTTCTATTTCTTTCATTAATTGTTCTTTTTCTTCATCGCTTATACCAAACCCCTCTTGATTTACCCCATCATTAGCATAAACTCTCTGGAGTATAGTAGCTATTTTTATCAGAGCTTCATCATTTTTTATCCCTAATTCCATATATTCCTTTATAAGGGGGACTATCATAGTAGCATCCCCTATATCTTGTATTAATGGTTTTAATTCAGAAATTAAGGCCCCTATTTGGGTTTCTTTTTTCTTTTGGTTTTCATATATCTCTTTAAGGAGATTTGAGTAGGTTTTTTTCCCAAATATTTTTTTATCTAAGTGACTCATAAGTGTATATTTTATTTGATATAAATATTAAAATCTATACCTATTTAAATTGAATATAACCTTGATCTAAATAAAATCTATAATTATCTTTAAATATAATATATAATTTATTAGCTGTTTTTGTTATTTTTGGGGTTTTAACTTCCACCCCGTTTGCAGCCATTATTTCTCTTATGTAGATATAAAGAGCTTTTTTATTAAAAATATCAATTTTTTCTCTTTTTCTAAAAAGTTCTAATATAGCATCGGCTACTTGAACATCATTCCCTTTTGGGAAGAATGTTTGGAAATTATTTTCTATATATTCTATATAATTATCTATAAAATATGATAACTGATCTACTACCCTATCATCCTCTAAGGTACAAGTATAAGTTTCATCCTTATATAAATCATCTGTTGGGGAATGTTGTAGTCTTTTTTTATAATTTTTATTATTATAGATTATTAGGTAATTTTTGACTATAGTACCAAAATATGAATATGCTTTTGCTCCATTTTCTGGGTTAAATAAATGCATTTTAGATAATAAAAAAGTAATAATTTCATGTTGTAAATGCTCAATTTCATCTACCTCAGTATAATAAAATTTAAAAGTATGTATGATATTTTCTGTTAATTTAAAAAAAGGATAATGTATTTCCCTCTCATAAATTTTACTTCTTACATCAGAACATGGAGTGTTATTGTATAATACTATAGCATTTTCCGTATCCTGGGTAAAGTAATTCTTTGAACCCTTTCTTCTTTTCCTCACCATAAATTATTTAATTCGTTTAACTTGAAAGTCGTTTAGGATATCTTGAAGTTGTTGGATAGATTTGAAGAAATGGCCTACTTCATCATCAGCTTTAAATACCCCACTATGGTCTATTTCTTTTAGTTTTTTATCTGATGCTTCAACTGTTTTAGATAATTTATCAAGATATTCGAGATAGTTAACAAGGATATCTTCTTGTTTTTCGTTCTTTTTTAAAAGGTTGAAGGTAGTAAAAATTAGAATTACTACTATTACTGATAATGTTGGAATTAGGATTAATGCAATCATAGGCTGTCTAACATACTTTTTAAACCCTCACTCTTAATTGAACCAAGAGCTCTAGTTTTAGCAGTTGCTTTATTTTTAACTTTAAAATCGTTGTTTTTTATTTCTTTATTACCAAATTTTGGTAACCATTCTTTTTCAAATTCTATTCTTGATGCCATTAAATCTGCTTGGTGGATGATAAATATTAAAGAAGTACGGGGTTTTAATTCTGGCATATAAGTTTTTAAATATGGCTCATTTGCTGGATCATATAGACCATCATGAAGTCTAATTGATAACCATTCATTTTGAGTTAATTTAATATCGTTATCAACTAATAATTTAATAGATCTTTCTGGGACTGACATATAAGCAATAGCATCATTAAATTTATACATTTCACCTAAATTCTTCTTTCTCCATTCATCAGTTGAGGGTTGATGGGCATAATTATCTTCTTCTCCTAATTTTCCTAAATCATGGTTAATAGCTGAAAATACTAATTCTTCAATTGTATAATTTTGTTCTGCTCCAAATTCTTTCCATACTGAATTTAATGCTAAAGCACCTTTAATAACACGATTAACATGATCAACATAACCACCTGGAAAGGCATTATGGTATGCTTTTTTATGAGAAGCAGGCATTAACATAATTTCACCTTCATGTTTTTTATAAAATGCTTCTAATTTTTCCCTTCTAGGGGATGTGATATGAAGTTTAATATAACCTAATAATTCATACCAATTTTCCTGGATTTGAATGGCTGTTAAATTCATTATTCTCTTTCTATTAAATCTGCAATATCTTGAACAATTTCAACTATTTCTCTTTGAACGGCATTTATTGTTGTTGTATCTCCACCTCTATGAATATTCATATCTAATCTTTTAAGGAGACCTTGTAACTTTTGTAAACGGCGTAATGCTAATTCTTTATTTCTCATATACTTTTATTTTATATCATCAGGTAATAGTAGTAACTTTATCACATATCACCTTTAACATTTTTTTATCATCAGTTTTCTTAAACCCATGTAATATAACGATAATGAATTAATCTTCGGAAGCCAAATTACTTTTAAGAAAGGTGGTGATTTTATGTAAAATATTACATTTTTCATATTCTTCTATTAATTCAAAATGAAAAACTAAATCCTCTATCCCTTTAATAGTCTCTTCATTATTTCTAAATAACCATCCTTCCCTCCAACATTCCACAGCTAAATCACAATCTTCTATCCAAACAAAGGCCCTACCATAATGGAGTAATTTTCCTGCTTCTTCAACATCCTCCAAATCAATATCTTGGTTTGATTCCTTAAATATTTTTAAAATTTGATTTTTTATTACATTATAATTTAGTATAATTTTAACAAACATTCCTATTTTATATATAGGAGTATCTTTAAATATGTCAAATTTTTCAATAACATCTAATTCATCATCAGAAATAGGCACACCTTTACCTTCAATTTCAAATAGTTCAAAAATTTTCTTAATATCCATGGTTATAAATATTAAATAACCCCACCCTAAAGTGGGGTTTATTAAATTTAATTATTAACTAACATATTCTAAAGCTAAACCAAATAATTTTTCATTTACTTGAATATTCTGTCTGAAATTTTTAATCTCTCTAGATTTTCTAATTTTACCAGCTGCTTTATATTCAAAATCACCTTCAATTATTTTTTCTTGAACCACATTAAATATTGACCATAAATCAGAACCTTTATCTTCTTCACGAACTGGTTTTAATAAATCCAAAACATCAATTTGAATTCTACTTAATTCCTTCTCTGTGAATCTTGTATTTAAAGCTTTTTTAGCAAAATCAATTGCTTTACTTTCTTCTAATTCTGTATTTTTCATTTTATTCATTGATTCAACAGTTAATGGTAATTGTTCAACAATTTCATTTATTTGAACTTGTAATGTTTTAAAATCATAACCCATATGTCTAACTTTAACTGAACCAAATTCCTTAGTGCTAATTACTAACCCATTTTCACAAACCATTCTGAATAAACCCGCGGTAAATGTGAAGGCACTTTTAGCATCATGACTATTTGTTAATAGTATTTGTGGAAAAACTTTATCTCCATCATTCCCATCTATCACAATATTCTCATTTCTGAAAACTAATAAATGTTTTTGAAAACCTATTGTATTTTCTTTCCTCGCTTTAACTTCTTTTACATCCATTACATCCCAACCTAATTTTTCCATATCATCAATCACTATTTCAGTTGGTATATGAACATAATGTTTTGATACTTCTTTAGATGGAACACTTGTGAAAACACTAGGTGCAATTTCTCTAATTTGATCTTTGTTTAATTTTTGATTTACTTTTAATTCTAACATAACTTTTATTTATTTATTTTATTTTTTTATTTCTGTTTGGCTCTCACGTCTCAAACTTACATCGTAAATATAACATCCTTTTCCTGGTGAGCCAAGCCTCCCGTACAGGAGGTTTAAAGGGGGTTTAATTATATTATAGAACTATTACGAAATACGCGAATAATTGGAGGTAGTGGTGTTAAGACGGGGTATGTGGTTGTATTAGTGGGTATTCTTGTGGGTATTAGATATATCATCTCTTATTGATTTTTTACAATGATCTTTATCTATATAATCTAATAATTTTCTTAATATCATCCCGGCTATTGACAGGGTATTATTTCTTTGATTTTTTCCAATTACCGAGGATAAGGTTTCATTTTTTTTACCGAATTTATATCCTCCATCTATTAAGAATATAGAAGTGAAAAATTCACCACAATTTATATTAGCAAAAACATCAATTTCTTTTGCAGTCCTATAAAACCAAACTAATAACATCCTCTTATCTCCAGTAAATAAGAATTTAAGTACCATAAAAATAATAATAATAGGAAATAGGATATATAATAATAATATAGCTACTAATAATAATCCTACTTCTTTCATTTTACTATCTAACTAATGTTACATGACCTCTTATTTCTTCAAAAAAACTATTACCAACAAACCTATACTTAAGAAACCAAACATATGCATCTTGCTGGCATGGTTCTCCTAAATAAGTTCCATCCCAACTATCATCAATGTGATGGATTTCATATATTAATTCCCCCCATCTATTAAATATATACATTTCTATTTCTTCTAAATTCTGACCTACTACCTGGAATACATCATTAATCCCATCCGGATCTTGAGGGGTGAAAGCATTTGGTATATAAACCCCATCATAGGAACATTCATCAATATCAACCCATAATTGAACTGTATTACCAGGACATCCAGCATTACTTACTACAGATACTTGAATAAGATACATTGAATAAGGTACATTTAACCAATTAACTACTATAGAATTAGTACCACTTCCACTTTCTATAACCCCACCAGTAACTGACCAATAATATTGATTAGGTCCACCTGTTACTGCGTAAGTTTGTAGATGGGTTTGATCATGAGTACATACCTCAACATTAGTTGTGTCTTGAGAATAAACCCAAAATGGGAATATAAATAATATGTAAATTAAATTTTTCATTTAGTTATGCCAAATTGGCCCCATTACTGGAGATGGATTTACAACTACTGTCATTACTATACTACATCCACCAAATGTATATGTTAAGTTAAATGTACCAGAACCTGAAGTTACAGGGCAAAATTCATATCCTGTCGCTGTATTAGTAACACCTAATCCTGACCATGTTCCACCAATTGGAGTACCTGCTAACATTACGCATGGGTCTCCTTCGCAGAAAGGTCCAATTTGATTAAACGTAGGTAGTAAAATAAAAATATCTAACCTTACCGTATCTGTACATCCACTAGCGTTTGTTTCAATTACTTCTATTGCTAATGGGTATAAACCCGGTATATTACCCCAATCAATTACTATTTGACTAGTTCCCTGACCTGATGTAATATTACCACCACCATTATTTACAGTCCAATTATAAGTTGATCCTACTGTATTAGTCACCCAATAGTTTTCTCCTACTGCTCCTATACATACTGTATCGGGGTTGATTGTTGTTTGACCTAAAAAGGATGAGGATGTTAAAATTCCTAGTATAAAAATAAATTTTTTCATTATGTTTAGTTTTTTCATATTGTTTTGTTTTTTGTTTAGTTGTGAAATATTCCAATTGTATTAGCCGATCCTCCTACTACTATTGTTATTGTATCTGTTGAGAAACAAGTGGGATTAGTAGTGCTAGTAACTGTTATTGTAAAGTTATATGTCCCTTGATTTAAAATTGTTGTTTGTGTTGATAACGTATTAGGTGAAATTACTAAATTAGCTGGTGTCCATTGATAATTATATGTTGTTATAGGACCACAATTAGCAACTCCTATATATACTGTTCCCGTTGTTGGTGGTGGGTTTGTTGAATATACCACATTCATGTTAGGATTATAGAATGTGTAGCTATTTTCATTTTCATATGCAAATTGTCCATTACCTGCTGTGTAAACTAATCTTATCTGATCCCCATTAGCAAAACAAATTTGGGCTGTTGTTCCAAACCCTACTGCAGAAAACTGACCTAGTGAAGTCAAATTTGAATACACCGTCAAATATCCCCCATTCCAACCATCACCAAAAGAATCATCCATTTGTAAAGTATAACAACATGAATCTGATGGGATGTTTATTAGTACAGCATTAAGTAAAGTATCACCTAAGCAATATAAACTATCAACTGGATCAATAGTAACATCAGGAAAATTAACAATTATTGGAATAGTAGCCCAACAACTATCATTAATTCCATTTGTATATAAAACTGTAAATGTAGAATCATCTGTTGGTGATACGATTTGTATTTGGTTACCTGATCCATTATGATTCCAAACATAATAGTAATTACAATCAAATGCTTGGATTATTATATTATCTAACCCCCAATGATCATATACTAAAGATGTAGAAGCATTTTGAAACCAACCAATCATTGTGTTGGTAGTTTGTGCCGCTAATGGTATAATAAAACAATAATTCTGCCATGTAGTGTAGGCATTTGTTGCGATGTTTGGTTGAAAGTAAAACATTGATACCCACGTAACACC
>TARA_R110001599_G_scaffold63492_5_pt1 | contig 12950 bp, 12 predicted proteins | sample TARA_R110001599 | Tara Oceans TARA_R110001599 (sample SAMEA4398360) | marine metagenome | biome: Polar Biome; feature: [MES] marine water layer (ENVO:01000295) within the mesopelagic zone...; material: water (ENVO:00002006), including particulate matter (ENVO:01000060) such as...... | reverse complement strand
AATGAATCAAAAATTGCTTTGCTTTCAGACGAACTGGACATTGATCAAATTCGATTGAATTTGCAGTGTTTCGAAAAAGTGGCTTTGGGTGATAAAGAAGGTGGGAAAATCGCGCAACTTGATATTACTCAGCGTTTCCGTTGGTTAACTTCTACCAGAAGCTCGGCACTTCAGGTGTCTAAAACCCATGCAGGTTTATCAGACGATTTAGAAAAAACCGCTCAGCGTTTGTTTGAAAATCTAGTATTATAAAAGTCCGCCATGCCCGTCATTTATGAATCTACTTTTGAAGTAACTGCTGCCGACTTGGACGCCATGCAGCACGTTAATAATGTACGCTATTTGCAGTGGGTACAAAATGTTTCTGAAGCCCATTGGACGCAAGCGGCAAAACCCATTTGGCTAGAACAATACAAATGGGTGGCCATCAATCACTTTATAGAATACAAGAAACCCGCGTTTTTGGGCGATCAAATCCAGATTAACACCCATGTAAACGAACACACGGGAGTAAAAAGTAACCGACTGGTGCGGATGTTCAATGCCACCACAGGCGACTTACTCATGCAGTCCAGTTCATGGTGGTGTATGATTGATGCCAACAGCCTAAAACCCACCCGAATTCCTAAAGAAGTTACTGAGGCGTTTGTGTGATTGGGTACTTCGAACCTCCCCCCTGTCGCAGGTTCTCCGAATTCCCATTCGGAGTGTCATTGCGAGAAATAAGCGTTGCGATAGCAAAAGCTTATGACGAAGCAATCTCTAACAATCGTTATCTAAATCAAGAGATTGCTTCACGTCAATACCCTCGCTTCGAAAAACTTCCGCAGGTTCGCAATGACGAGGCGAATAAGCCTTCAATACAAATTATTTAAACGCATTGGTCTGACTAACGAACCCGTAGGTTACACACATTATTATGATATTATGCCACTCTGGGACTGTAAATACTAAACTTTATTAACCCATATCATTGGTTCATGGAAGACTTTTCAAGATCTTCCGCGCAAAATTGAACTAGATCAAATCGTAGAATTTTATGCGTAAAGCGACTACCCTATTATTGTCTCTGCTTTTAATAGCAATGATAAGTTGTGACCAAAAGAAACCAATTGAAACACTGGCTGAAGCAACGCAAGAAACATCAGATAAAATCAAAGTACTGAATGTGGCCACCTTCCATTTTGGTTATACCTCTGATGCAAACAAGGTAGATTTTGATGAAGATGACCGTAAAATACAGGAGGAGATTCGTGCCCTTTCCAAAATGCTATCCGAGTTTAAACCAACCATTATTTGTATCGAAAACCATCCTCAATACGATGCAGAAATCAATCAGGTTTATCAGAAATACCTAAAAGACCCTTCTCAATTGAACACCAATTATGGAGAAAAAAGCATGGTGGCTTTTGATGTAGCTAGATTGAATAATGTAGCTCAGTTATATGGAATCGACAGTTACATGGATTATAACTACTTGATCGGAGAGCAAATCATCAACACTATCGACTCCGCCACCTACAGAGATTACATGAACAATCCATTCAAAAATTCGCCTGAGTTGGCGGAACTTGACAAAAACTTTGATCACCTACCGCTTTTAGAAAAACTGAGGTTTTACAACCATCCAAAAACACTTGATTTCAATATCAACATCAATGCAGATAATCTTCTGTATGTAGGCACTGAAGATGGTTTTGAAGGCGCAGACGAAGCCGCCAAATTCTATCAAAGAAACCTGAGAATTTACTCAAACCTTAACCGAATCCCAATGGGTAAAGACGACAGAGTTTTCATTCTCATGGGGGCGGCTCACGCATCGTTTTTAAGGGAATTACTTGAAAGAAGCCCTAAATTCGAAATGGTCAATACACTTGATTATTTAAAGTAAAAAACAAAATATAACATAGTGTAAAGGGTCATTCGCCCTTCTCTATTACCTTTAACCCATGTCTCTATTACCTTTAACCCATGCTTCTTCTCATTATTCTTGCTGCCTTAATTATTGCCTTTCTGCTCTTTCTCAATTTTAACCCTCAGTTTGGAGGCAAGATTACTCAAGCGCATAAGGCTCGTTATGCCCAATCTAAACAATGGGATGGTAAAAAGTTCGTAAACGAAACCCTTACTGAAATGGACATGAGCTTCAGATCCATGATTGGCTTAATGAAGGAGCAGTTCACGGACAGCCATTTGCGCAAGCCAAAGCAGCCCATTCCCATCATACCATTCGACAATTCTACATGGAAAAGTCAGCCAGAAAAACCAAAGTTTGTCTGGTATGGGCATTCCGTGGTATTGCTGCAATTAGATGGAAAGAATATCCTTATCGATCCTATGCTTGGCCCCGACACTTCTCCTATTGCGCCTTTCAAAACCAAAAGATTCAGTGAAAACACTTTAGCCATCATCGACCAATTACCCCAGCTTGATACTATACTACTTACGCACGACCATTACGATCATCTGGACTTTGCGAGTATTAAGCAACTGAAAACAAAAGTGAGCACTTGGTTTGTGGCTTTGGGTGTGGCGCGACATTTAGTAGCTTGGGGTGTTTCAAGCGATCAAATCACTGAATTCGATTGGTGGGACCATATTGAATTCGAAGGCATTTCCATGACCTTCACTCCTTCTCGTCACTTCTCTGGCCGGGGCTTAACCGACAGGGCCAAATCACTTTGGGGTGGCTGGGTTTTTAAAACACCCAAAAATTCTATTTACTGGACAGGCGATAGCGGTAAAAGCGCTATCTTCAAAACTGTAGGTGATAAATTAGGCCCCTTTGATTGGGCTTTTGTGGAATGCGGCCAATACAACGAGCGTTGGCATGCCATTCATATGTTCCCCGAAGAAGCGGTTCAGGCTGCACTAGATTCGAAATCAAACATCATGATGCCCGTTCATTGGGCTGGCTTTCCACTGTCTTTGCATACCTGGAAAGACCCTATTGAACGCAGCACAGCAGAAGCAATACGATTGGGACAAAAAACCACTACCCCGCAAATTGGCGAGGTAGTAGTAATGGGTAATGAGCCTAACGAACCTTGGTGGAAATCTCTTGATTAATTCCCCTGCCCTGCTTCTATGGCATCATCTTCTTTCTTTTCTTCTTTTGGGTTGAAATGCTTTTCGTAGAAAGCGAAAATTCTATTCCATTGGTCATGGTAATCGCTTTCGTTACTGGCGCCACCTGCGCCATGTCCGCCATTCATATAGTTTACCCAAGTTACATTTTTGCCTAGCCTACGCATGGCGTAATAGAGCTCACGAGTGTTAGTACCCGGCACATTCCAATCGCCCTCGCCAGTAAGCAGCAAATGTGGTGTGGTAATTCTATCGGCAAAATACACCGCTGTAGTTTGAAAATATTTTAATGGTTCGTCCCAAAACGACCCACCGATTCTGTCTTGCCCATTTTCAGCCGCAGCATAGTTTCTAGTACCAATTTTAGGGCTGTCGCCTAAGAAACTGATGATATTCACCTTACCTGAAATATTGATTGCCGCAGCAAATCTATCGGTTTGGGTAATGAGCAATGAAGCTGCATAACCACCATAGCTAGTACCTTGAATCCCCACCTTATCGTTGTCAACTTTTCCTTCGTCCACCAATTTATTAATGGCCGAAGTCACGCCTTTTAGCCAAGCTTCTCCTGGGTAACCCTGCTCTAAATCTACAGAAGGCCTTAAACCGAAATAGCCTTGGTTGGCCAGTAAATTCAGGCTGGAGCGGTAACCGTTGTCGAAGAAAGTTTCATACACTTCAAGGACTAAAGGGTACTTTTTATTCGGGTCGTAATCCACTGGATAATATAGAATTCCTTGTAGCTCAACACCATCGGCATCGCGGTAAGTGATCAATTCGGTCTTAGTCCATTTTTTATTGGCTACCCAAGGATTCAGGTTTGTCAATTGCTTTTCTGAATTGAAATCAAGCTTATTTATATACACATCAGAAGGATAATCACCATCAGATTTGCTGTAAACCACCGTGTTTCCTTCATCGGCAAAACGCCAACCATTGTAAAGATTACTGTTGCTCATCAAGTTCTCAAACTGACCGTTGTTGATGTTATAGCGTTGGATACCACGATTCCATTTATCTTTCTCTGAATAGCTCACATAGAGGTAGTTACCGTCTTCCGACCATTTCACCACACTTCTATTAGGCGCATTCTTCTTTTCTTCTTTGTCTTCAGGTAAGGCATACACCATTTTAAGGTTTTCGCCATTAGTATCTATTGTCCACCAGCCTTTGCTTGAACTCAGTAAAAGCTTTTCGCCTTGTGGATGCCATTGCATTACGGAAAATTTCACCGCTTTCTTCTGCTCTTTATCTTCAAAAGCTTTGTCTTTTGTAAGGTTAATTGGGTCATTTTCCCCAAACGCTTCAATCGTTTGTAAGTACACATTGCCAGAATCTGCCCATACAAACTGACTGCCATCATCATCCCAATTAAAAGACCTACGTTTTTTTGTTCGCTTATAAATAATGGTTGGGTCACTACTGGAGGATAACGCTTTAAACCCCGCCTGATATTCCGTTCCACCTTCACTTCTGTCGTAAGTGGTTTTTATTGGAAAGCTTTCTGAGTATGAGAGGTACTGTCCTTCAGCATCTACCTTTAGCCCACCATAGTCAGATTCAGGTAACAGGTTTTCAACTTTACCCGACTTTAAACTCACTTTTACAATTTCTGTTAGCCCATCGGTCACATTGATTTTATCCCACTTCAAAAAAGGAGCATTGCCATCATAAACCACAATCGGTCCTTCGGTGGCTTCTTTGTATTCAGCCATGGCCTTATTCATCCAACCTTCTTTTCTCACGCCAACAATTGCCTCATCTCCATTTGGCAACAGTTCCATGCCATTACTGGTGGTCAGCAACCTGCTGTCCTTCATTTTTACTTCATTCACTTTCTTGCTCTTCATATCAAAGTAAGCAATGGTCATCTTGTCCCCTTTTTGCTGAAAGAAAACTAGTTTCCCAGCGTCATCCGTCCATTGCAAGCCTGTCACCATCACAGGGGTGGAAAATGGTCGGGTTTCAACGCCCGTGTTTGTGTCTATAATCACCAATTCACCCGCGCTGGTTCTTAAATAGCTTGGGTCACGAAATCTAAAATGATCGGTGCCGAACCTGCTTCGTCCATCAGAAATAGTACCCGCCAGAAATTGACCATTTGGCGAAAGCGTTTGGCTGCCAAGCGACTTTACGTTGATGGCGTCTGCAATTGTAAAATTGGTTTTTTGGGCGAATAAGCCCGATGAGAGTAGTAGACTTAAGCAAATAAGCGTACTACAGAATAAGTTCTTTTTCATGGTTGAAGGTTTTAGAGCAATAATTTACTCATTAAAATCATAGCCTGCCTACCAAATACACTAGCGGTAAAGACACTTTAGATGACGCAAAAGGATAGAATAGCAGCACAAATAGGAAGGACTTAATTCAAAATGGCTTTACTAGCAAGGCTTAAATACCTTAGCGTTTAAGGTCTCCTAAAATTCGTTTTTATATTGAAGATAAAATCAACCTTCGGTCATTGATAAACCTGTCATTTCGAGTTTTCATCTTTGCTTTTATTCTATATTGTATTTCCAAAAGGGAAATAACAAAGTAACTTTTGAAGGAGTGAAAAGTAAGAAGTTAACGAATTGAGATATGGAAAAGCAGAATAAAGTCGCAGAGATCACCTTGATCTTTTGGTTGATGAAAATTGTAGCCACAACCCTTGGCGAAACTCTGGGAGACTTTCTGTCAATGACCTTAAACTTAGGTTACCTCACTGGAATTCTAATCACTTTAGCTTTCTTTCTCATTGTACTTTTTATCCAACTTAAAGCGCACAAATACATCCCTACCTTCTTTTGGCTGGTCATTATAGCAACAACAACCTTGGGCACAGAAATATCTGACTTCATGGACAGAAGCCTCAACTTAGGCTATACCATGGGAAGTTTGATTCTGTTTTTAGGATTGATTTTCACCTTAGTACTGTGGAACAAAAAATTCAAAACGCTGAGTGTTTATCCCATTTTAAACAAAGACAAGGAGATTTATTATTGGGTAGCGATTCTCTTCTCAAACAGTTTGGGTACAGCATTTGGAGATTATTTGAGCGATATAGTTGGCTTGAGTTACCTCAATGGCGCAATGGTTACGGCTGGAATTATATTGATCGTAGTGGTGCTCCATTACCTCACTAAAATAAATCACATCATCTTATTCTGGATCGCCTTTATCTTTACACGTCCATTTGGAGCTACTTTTGGGGATTTCTTGACGAAACCTATCGACAAAGGTGGATTAGACCTTGGTACACTAAATGCCTCAACCGTATCCGTTCTCATCATGATTGTTCTGATTATTATAGCGCATCGAAATCTTAAAACGAAAGCTGTAGAATAATGGAAACTCAAACTCTCTAGTTTATCTCATGAGCTATTGAGCACTTATGAGCCATAGCTCAAATCAATGGTCTAGACATTACAGATACTTTAAAGAGTAGAATTCTTAACTTGAAACATAAACCAATACTACCATCAGTTTATCTCATCAATTAAAATCCCTCTTTAAAAGCTTTAGACATCAGGTGTTTTGGCCACCGTTTATTCTGCTTTTGGTGGCGCTCATATATAGCCTCGTAGATGTGGAGCATTTCCTGGCAACTACCACCAACATCAATAATTTCATTCTCGATAAGTTTGGTTGGCTTTTCAGCTTGGGCACCTTAATGATGCTCCTCACCTGCCTGATTATATTTTTTCACCCCATTTCAAAAAGAAGAATTGGCGGAGAAGGCGCCAAACCTTTGCTCACCAAATGGCGATGGTTTTCAATCGTCATCTGCACCACCATTGCCACGGGCATTATATTTTGGGGAACAGCCGAGCCCATCTTCCATGTAATGTCACCACCCAGTTTTAGTGGTGTTGAAGCCAATACTCCAGCAGCTGGCAGTTATGCATTGTCCGTAATGTATTTGCACTGGACGTTTACACCTTATGCCATTTACACCATTCCCGCCATCATGTTTGCCTTGGCTTTTTACAATGAGAAAAGAGCCTTTAGCCTAAAATCTACCCTCTACCCTTTTATAGGCCCAAATCGACATAAATGGTTGGGGATTGGCATTGATAGCATTTGTCTATACGCTTTAGTAGCGGGAATGGCGGCCTCATTAGGTGCTGGAATTCTCACCCTTTCTGGGGGAATCAAAAGCCTTTTTGGTTATCAATCCGACACGGTTTTATTGATCATTACCCTAACCATTGTGGCTGCTTTTGTCATTTCTGCCATTACAGGTTTAATGAAAGGCATCCGCATTCTATCAGACATTAACATTCGAATTTTCATTGTTCTGGCCATTTTCATTTTTGTGTTTGGCCCTACGGGAAGTATTTTGATTCAGAGCATCAAATCCTTGGGGCTGTACTTTCAGAACCTGCCAGAGTTCAGTCTTATTTCAGTGCTTCACCCTGATGACCCGTGGCCTAAAAGCTGGACATCGTTTAACTGGGCAAACTGGTTGGCTTGGGCGCCCATCACTGCCCTCTTTCTTGGGCGATTGAGTTATGGCTATACCGTAAAACAGTTCATGGTGGTCAACTGGATTTTACCCAGCCTGTTTGGCGTAATTTGGATGTCCATTTTTAGCGGAACAGCCATTGATATGCAAATCAACCAAGGCATTGGTTTGGGTAAACTATTAGAAGCAGCAGGGCCAGAATCCATCATATATCGAGTGTTTGAAGAATTGCCCTGGAGTAATATTGTGGCCGTGGTATTTCTATTTACCGCTTTTCTTTCCTACGTCACCGCAGCAGACTCGAATACCGAAGCCATGGGCGGCATCAGCTCAACGGGCATTTCTCCCGACACCCCTTCCCCACCCATTTTCATTAAAATCATTTGGGGTTTGACGATTGGTGCCGTGGCCTTTGTTATGGTGAGTATGGCAGGAATTGACGGTATAAAAATGCTCTCCAATCTAGGTGGCCTACCTGCTTTACTCCTCATTATCGTAGTAAACTTGGGCTTGTTGAAAGTGCTTTTCTTTTCGAAAAAGAAGAAGATTATGGCCTAGTTCCTTCCTCCGAAGCCTCGGAGTCAGGATGAAAAAGATTGTGCACAAAAGAACACTTAATCGTTTTACCTTTGCCCCATGCGCTTGACTGCCCTTTTACTACTTTCATTTCTGCTCACGGCAAAAGCGCATGCCTTCCAGAATGACAGCATCCCAAATAAACGGCTAAACACCGTATTGACCGTAAGTGGCGTTACTTACGGAGCAACATTAATCGGACTCAGTCAGGTCTGGTATAAAGAGCAAGGCTTGGAGAGGTTCAAGTTTTTCAATGACAATGCCGAATGGCATCAGGTAGATAAGTTTGGGCATTTCTATTCCACCTATCAGTTTTCGCGCATTGGCGATGGACTTTTGCAATGGGCAGGTGTTGAAGAAAAAAAAGCTGCTTTTTGGGCGAGCGTGGCGGGTACCGGCTTGCTTATTCCCATTGAAATATTGGACGGGTTTTCACCTGATTTCGGTTTTTCTTATGGCGACATGATTGCTAATACAGCTGGTTCTGCCTTCTTCCTAGGGCAAGATTTACTTTGGAACGAGCAACGCATAAAACCCAAGTTTTCCTTTCACAGAACAGCCTTAGCGCAACAAAGCCGACACCTTTTAGGCAATGGGCTGGCAGAAGAACTCTTTAAGGATTACAATGGCCAAACCTATTGGTTCAGTATAGATATTCATGCTTTCGCAAAGCAGTCGAGCTTTCCAAAATGGCTGAACTTGGGCCTTGGTTTTGGAGCGGAAGACATGATCCGGGCCAGAGTTGTCCAAAACGACCAAGCTGGTTTTGATAGTTACCGTCAGCTTTACTTGGGCATAGATTTCGACCTTTCTTACATTGAAACCGATAAGAAATGGCTCAAAACGCTGCTCTTTATCTTAGATGGCATTCACCTTCCTGCTCCAGCATTCGAGTTTAATTCGAAGAAGTCGAAGATGCATTGGTTTGCTTATTAAGTTGGTCAGTATAATAATTGGAAAACTTCTTTCCATATACAGTCTCCACAGATGTAAAGGTGTGGACTAAGATAGCTTCATCCTTGATTTCATAATTACTCAATGTAATTTCTTCCCCAGACATCGTCATAACTGAATTTCCTGATAGCGATATATCAGACTTTAGCGGGGCTAATCTCTTACCCTCAATCAGAGGTCTCCACATAAATGCCAAAGTAAAGGCTGAAAAATCTTGAGCAGTTAATGTCAACTGGTCTATAGCTAAACCACTTATTCTTATTTTGGCTTCCTCATTTGCATTTATTGTGAAGTGTCCCAAATTCATGATTGAAGCATCCTCGACATACTTTCTTTTAGAACCTAACGCTACCGAACTGCTCCCAGAAACATCCAAGCTAGTCAATATTGATAAATTCACTTCAATAGCCCTTATGGATATTGGTGCAACTTTCATCAGTCTAAAGAAAAGTGTGTCGTTTTTGATTTCAATCTTACTTAATAGGTTTCTATCGTCATAACCTGGATAGTACTTCGATATTCGGATGCCATTGGATACCATCTTAGTGCTCGTCTCTTTGAGCTTCTCTTCATCACCACGCAACCAAAACATTTCATTCCCTAAATTAAGCCCTTCTCCTAAAAACAGGGAGATGTCCCAGCCATCTTCCACCACGATATGTTCAAAAGAGGTTTGGAAAGGAACATAGTACACTTCATCATTTGTAATTCCATCTTGGTTTGAAGGCATGGATAAAAAACACATATAGCCAACAAGAATAAAGATAAACCCAAGAAAAATAGTGAGCACCATTTTAGAAGCCTTCATAATTATGATTTTCGGTTGTTAAACAATTCAACTATTTCATCCATGGACATGTCCAATACATCCATTTTATCAAAGATTTGGGGTAAGTCTTGGGTCAAGAATTCAGCTTTCTTTAGGCCCTTGGCCTTAGCATAACCATTCTTCTCTACAAAATACCCCACTCCTCTTTTGTTGTAGATAATTTCCGATTCTTGAAGGTGGGTATAAGAACGCATTACAGTATTCGGGTTTACCTCCAACTCCACAGCCAAGTCTCGTACAGAAGGAATTCTTTCGTCTTCTTTCCATTGCTTCCTGATAATCATGGAAAGCATGATATCAGCGATTTGAAGGAATATGGGCTTGTTATCTTCGAACTCCATCTTAAGCCTCTTTTTCCTTTAGTTTCAAAAATGCCAATAGCCAGAAAACTAGCCCAATAGGAATGGCCCAGAAATGCCAATAATAGAGCAATAAACTTTCAGAGATTCTAATAGCCGCTAACTCGTCCGTTCCTTTTGAATAATCAACACTTGAGGCAGTAACATAAAATGACAATACAATAGAAACGGCCACCAATAAAATCCATAACAATATTTTCATCAAAGGAATCTTTTGAAAACTAGCTGCACCAAAGAGGAATATGGCTTGTATAAAAAAGTAAAACATTAGCCCCAAACCATAGGGTGCTATATTCAAACTAAAAGGCATGAAGAAGGCTGGAAAGACACTATTCAGCATACTATTAGCAAGGACCGAAAACAGCCAATAGATTAGCAAGAAGAACAAAGGGTAAACCAATGTAGTAAGCAAAACCTCACTAAAAAATTTCTCTGTATTACTGGCCGGAATCATTAAGTAATCAATAGTCCCCTGCTTAGTGCGGAAACGAATAAAGCTGCTTCCAGAGAAAACAAAGCCTGAAATGTATAGTGAAAGCACAAAAAAGAACTCGTGCTGATTAAAATACATATCACGGTTCATAATAGTGTTGATCCCACCAACGCTATTGAACATAAACAGGTATATAATCACTACCCCCAAACCAATGCAGACAGTATAGAGCATTCGTTTCAGGTTAAGGTGAAGACTAAGCTTTACTAAGCTGCCTAACCTTTGTAGACTAATCGTTGAATTATTCATGAGCTGTTGTTTTGAATTTTTCGGGATGAGAAACAATGCCAGAAAAGAGTAATTCTAAATCAATTTTAGATTCCAGATGACCTTTTGACGGAACAATGGCCTTTCCGTTGCCTAAGCCCCTTTCATGATATAGCCATTGAGTGGAATCAGGAACCGTATCAGTGGACACAAAATCATATTGGCTGAAAATGTCTTCTGTGCTCTTATTGAAAATAATCGCTCCATTATTAAGCACTAAAACCCTGTCGATTAGATTTCCCAAATCCCGCACTTGATGGGTAGAAATAAGAATAAGTTTGTCATCCGTCATGCTGGAGGCCACCAATTTTCGGAATACGCTTTTCGAAGGAATATCCAGTCCGTTGGTGGGTTCGTCAAATACCAACAGTGAACAACCAGAAGCCAAACCGAACGAAATGTAGAACTGCTTTTTCTGACCGTAGGATAAATTTTTAAGGTTCTCCGATGAATCGATCCCGAAACTGGTCATGTTTGAAGCAAATGCCTCATTATCGAATTTTGGATAGAATGGCGCATAGAGGGCCACATGCTTGTCCATTCGAAGGTTAGACTCTTCAATTTCTTCGGGTAGAAAATAAACATTGCCTAAAAACTGAGGACTACGTTTTGAAGGAGTCTCCCCTAGCATTTGACATTCGCCAGCTTTGGGGTAAAGCAAGCCCGTGAGTATTTTAATGAGACTTGTTTTGCCCGCCCCATTCTTCCCCAATAAGCCAACAATATTTCCTTGACCCAACTCAAGATTGAGTTCATGAAATAGCTCCTTTTTCTTGGCGTAATGAAATGATAAGTTTTTGACTGTGATCATATTTTAGTGTATTAGATAACTAGTACACTGCAACAATAATAGAAAAAAATCTTCTTCGCAACAGAAACTCAAAATATTTTCAAAACTATTAAAGTCATAAAGTCTACTATGAACTTCTAAAAAATCAATTCTATACACTTACTCATTGATTTAAATAATTCAAGCATAGCGTAATATATTCGTTAGAATATGAGTTATTTAACCATCAGCCTTAATAAACCATCATGAAACCTCTGAAATACGGTCTGCTTCTACTCTCCATAGCATGCATATCATGTCGCCAAGACCCGGAAGAGCTCCCCTCTCCAAAATATGATTCAGAAGTAGCCACAGAAATTATTGACGAGTTTATTGATGATGACATTGAGAAAATGGTACTCTCACAACTCTTCAACTTTACGCTCACTCGTGGTGTTGCAGCAGGAACCCAGACCCATGAATTAAACAACCCTTATGAATTCCGAACCCGTTGCGCAGTAAAAACCACAACCAACAACAATACGCGAGTGATTATCGATTTTGGGGCTGGCTGTAGGGATGAAATGGGCAGGTTTAGGGCTGGCAAAGTGACCGCAAACCTCTTCGAACGAAAAGAAGATGTTTTTGGAAGAGTAGAAATTACCTTAGATAACTATCATTACGAAAGTGTATTGGTGACTGGCGATAGAACAATAACAAACAACAGAGATACGCACAGACAACATGCTGAAATTCAATCCACAGTTGATGATGGACTTTTAACCTTCGATGACCTCAGCACATATGCTTACATTTCTGAAAGAAACACTACATGGGACTTCACAGACCAAGCAGAAACCGAATTTTACTTCGTTATTGAGTTTCAAAAATCAGGTTTGAATAGAAATAATGTGAGTTTTGAAAGCAATTCGTTTACTCAGATCACCTACAACTCCAACTGTTTTAAAACAGGAGTTGGCCAAATGACGGGTGGGAAATTCAGAATAAGTAGCGAGGGGGTGAACAAAACCATAGAACTTAAACCCCAAAACTGTAGCACTCAAGCCTTTGTTGCAGTAGGCGATGCCGAAGCCTATACCATGGATTTAACCGAATTGTTTATCAACCATTAAAAGGTCTATTCGCAATACTTCCCTACCTTTGCCCCC
>TARA_R110001599_G_scaffold351908_2_pt1 | contig 12957 bp, 5 predicted proteins | sample TARA_R110001599 | Tara Oceans TARA_R110001599 (sample SAMEA4398360) | marine metagenome | biome: Polar Biome; feature: [MES] marine water layer (ENVO:01000295) within the mesopelagic zone...; material: water (ENVO:00002006), including particulate matter (ENVO:01000060) such as...... | reverse complement strand
TAGAGTCACAGATTGTCTCATCACGTAAAATCGAGACAAAGGTAGTACCGGAATGCCTTATTTCAAACTAAAGTTTAGATAGTACACGAGTGGTCGAAAGAGATTAAAAAACCACATATCGAATTCATTTACAGCTATTTACATGCTTAAGCCATAGCTCTTTTTTATTTAGAACTATTATAAATAGCTCAAACAAATAAAATTAGTGTAACCCTGTATACCAAACGATTTTCACAAGCAATTCTTAAAGATTAAACGAGCTTGATCTCAACACGAACAAACCTTGGCTATCTCATCGTATTCGCTGATTAGCGTATCTGATTGGCTGTCAGACAGGTTAGCACCAGCCTTGTTTTACACTTAATATATGTGGTCATTTGAACCCCTTACTTCTATTATATATAGGTACTCAAAGCCCATTAAAAACATTTCCATTTTACTGAATAAAAATTTCAGCAGACGTATTGTGTAATAAAAATTATCCCTATATTTGCACTCGCAATTGGGACAACGGTCTACAAAAGCAGCGAAAAAGAGTCTTGATTTACTGAATAAAGACTCAAAGAAATTGGGATCCGAACTCCTACAAAATAAAAGTTCGGGGTGTAGCGTAGCCCGGTATCGCGCCTCGTTTGGGACGAGGAGGTCGTAGGTTCGAATCCTGCCACCCCGACAAAAACCTCTGAGAAATCAGAGGTTTTTTTGTTTTTAGGCTTTCAATACTCTAATTGAAAGGTCGTAGGTTCGCTCCGAAGCTTCGGAACTGCCACCCCGACAAAAACCTCTGAGAAATCAGAGTTTTTTTTTTGTTTTTAAGCATTTCAACAATCTCATTAACAAGGTCGTAGGTTCGCTCCGAAGTCTCGGAGCTGCCACCCCGACATTAAGAGCCTTGCAATTTGCAAGGCTCTTTTGTTTTTAGGCTTTCAATATTCTAATTGAAAGGTCGTAGGTTCGCTCCGAAGCTTCGGAGCTGCCATCCTTTTTCAATCTATATCAAAAACGCTTACATAACGCTTCACAACTCCACCAACAACCCTGTGGATAAAACGAAAAAGGCCTGTGAAGAATACTCCACAGGCCTTTTAACTATTTTAAATCCTTCACCCTATTTAGGATGAAGAATTCTATACGAATTTACTCCCCTCCAATAGGAGAGAAATCTACTGTTTTAACGGCTGCTAAATATGCGTCCCAATTGGCAGCATACCATGCGTCCACTTTAGATTGTAGTGACTTGAATTCATTATTGAAATCACCTAAATCCTTGCGGTCTGCTGCACCAGGAGCATCAAAAGAGCCTGAGATTGTACGAGACAAGCCTGTCACCTTTGAGTTTAAAGGAACAATGTCAGAATCGCTACCTCCTCCGAAACGGAAGCCACCTCCACTGCCAATGGCATCAGAAAGTTCTTTCATTTCTTTCTTCACTTCTTCACTCTTGGTTTTAAGTGCATTCACCTCTGGTCCACGCTTAGTTTTTAAAGCTTCCAACACTTTGTCAACCGACTCCATGTCTTTCGTGATTTTAGACGACAAGGTTGATATATCAGTAGTAAGCACGCCCACTTCTCTGAGTAAATCTCTTCTTGCAATTAAGCTGTTCATGTCATAAGTATCACGAGGATCCATTTGGATTTCGATTTTACCTTCATCAGACTGATCTCCAATAGTTACTTTGAAAGTATAGGCGCCTGGCAAAGCAGGAGCGCCACCTCTTCTGAAGAAACTAGCAAATTCAGCAGGAACACCTGGAGGAAGATCTGGTTGTATTGTGCCTTCAGGAGGATTCTCATCGTATCTCCATGAAACGCTATTCAAACCTTCGCTAATTGGAGAGCTTAATGTTCTCACTAAGGTTCCGCTCAAATCAAAGATTTCGATTTTAGCTTGAGGGCCTCTTGGGATATTAGCGCCTGCGCCAGCTCCGCCTCGGCCACCACGACCTCCGCCTCCACCACCTTGGCCGCCACCGCCTTGTCTGGCTTGCGGCTGAGCTGCAGCAGCACCAGCGCCTCTACCCCCGCCACCAGCAGGAGTTTCAGGTTTCTTAGCGAAGAATTTTATTTCAGCAGCACCAGACTGTCTGTTTTCTCCTTCGAAAGTTGCATTACCAGGATTTGCAGGCCCATTTGAAGCCCTTGTACTTACCATATATGAAGTACTAGCATCAATAGCCGTTACAGCAGACTCAGTCACCGACTTTTGTCCTCTAGCTGCCAATACACGCAATGGCTTAATATCATCAAGTACATAAATGGCTCTACCGAATGTTCCGATGACCAAGTCACTTTCGCGTTCTTGAATCACTAAATCCATTGTAGACACACTTGGATAACCGTTTTCAAACTTGGTCCAAGTTTTTGCGTCATCAATACTTACATATAAACCATGCTCTGTTCCGAAGAACATCAACTTAGGCTCTACTGGGTCTTGGATATAAGATAGCGCATAACCGAAAACATCATTTTCAGTAGCTATAGCCGTCCAAGTTTTTCCATAATCTTTGGTTCTCATCAAGTAAGGCTTGAAATCGAACCTTCTATAATTATTGATTACTGCTACAGCTTCTCCTTTATTATATCTAGAAGCTTTGATTTGGTTCACCCATGATCCAACAGGAACACCTTTAAGGTTTTTGGATACATTTGTCCAAGTGGCACCACCATCTCTAGTAACATGAATGTAACCATCATCAGATCCAGCCCAAAGCACTCCTTTTTCTACAGCACTCGGCTCAATCACCAAAAGCGTTGTATGATTTTCTGCTCCAGTAGCATCAATCGTTAGTCCACCACTTTTATCTTGATTTTGTTTAGTAGTATCATTGGTGGTTAAGTCTGGAGAAATAATTGTCCAGCTATCACCTTTGTTCGTACTCTTGTGCACAAACTGACTTCCAAAATAGATAGTGCTATTGTCAAACGGATCTTGCGCCATGGCTGAGTTCCAGTTGAAACGCAATTTCACTTTAGGATCATCGCTAGTAGGTTTAATTCTCTTGCTGCTTCCAGTAAGTTTATCATATCTACCTACGTTTCCTTGTTGTGACTGAGAGTAGCCATAACGTGAATCGTCAGGATCCGCCATTACATCAAATCCATCACCACCACCAATCGTGAAGAAGTAATCGTTTCTGATTCCATCGCTTTTCCAAGTATAGGCAGGGCCAGTATAGGTTCCGTTATCCTGCAAACCTCCATATACATTGTAAGGCATTTCGTTATCTACATTGACATGATAGAATTGGCCTAATGGTAAGTTCTCCACAAACTGCCATTTATCGCCCATATCACGCGTAATAGCCATACCGCCATCATTTCCTAAGATCATATATTTAGGATCGTCTGGGTTAATGTATAATGCGTGATTATCTACGTGAATAAGGTTTCTACCAATGATATTCTCGAATGACTTACCGCCATCTTCACTTCTGTGTACGTTGGTGAAAATGCTATATACCCTGTTTTCATTCTTAGGATCTACATAAATATCGAAGTAGTAGAAAGGTCTGTTTCCAATATCACTACCATTGTTTATCATTTCCCATTTAAAACCACCATCGTCTGAACGATAAAGTGCATTCTCTTTGGCTTCGATAAGGGCATAAACTCTATTTGGATTGTTTGTAGCAAATGCTAAGCCCATGCGACCTAAGTCGCCTTCAGGAATTCCATTATCTTTTGCTGATTGCTTTGTCCAGTTTTTACCACCATCTACGGTTATGTACAAACCTGAACTTGGCCCTCCAGAAGTAAAGAACCAAGGCTCTCTTCTGTGTTGCCACATGTTTACTAATATTTTATTTGGGTTAGAAGGGTCCATTACCATGTCGCCAACACCTGTTTTTTCATCTACATAAAGTATATGATCCCAGGTTTCACCACCATTTGTAGTTTTATAGACACCTCTTTCTTTGTGGTCACCCCAAGGAGAACCGATAGCACCGATATACACGGTATTAGGATCATTTGGATCGATGATAATACGGTGGACGTTTCGGGTTTTTTCAAGCCCCATTAACTTCCATGTTTTTCCTGCATCTAAACTGCGGTAAACACCATAACCACCTGTTAAGCTGTTTCGAGGATTCCCCTCTCCTGTTCCTACCCAAACAACATTCGGGTTTTTCTGAGAAACGGCTACCGCTCCAATAGATAAGGCTACGTTGTCGTCAAAAATAGGCTCCCAAGAAATTCCTCCACTTTCAGATTTCCAAAGACCGCCTGAGGCAGAACCGGCATAAATGATTTCGGGGCTGCTTCTTACTACATCAATGGAAGTAACCCTTCCACTCATGTTTGCAGGGCCAATACTTCTAGATTTCATTGCTTCTAGCTTACTAAAATCAATCTTTTGCCCAAAAGACAAAGAACTGATCAGCAAAGCGCAAAGCACGAGCATTCCGGTTCGGAAACTCGTGACATTCATACATTTTGGTTGATACATAGTTTTAGTTGTGTTGATTTTCGATTTAGACGGCCTTTGGAGGCCAACGTTTAATGAATAGACTCAATTTTAATGAGTTATAAAAATGGATTTACATTGATGGTAATTTTTCTAAAATACGCTTGGTGAAGTCTGATCTATTCACCTATATTTGCACTCCTCTTAAACGAGGGCAATATATCAGCTTAATTACACGGAGAGATGGGTGAGTGGCTGAAACCACATGTTTGCTAAACATGCGTACGGGAAACCGTACCGGGGGTTCGAATCCCCCTCCCTCCGCAAAAGGCCTTAGAATCACTTCTAAGGCCTTTTTTATGTTTTTGCCACACTGTTTGTCACAGACTGACGGCTATATTACTTACTGGTAAGCCAGAAACATGAACTCCTTCCATTTCAAAGTGGCTTTCATAAGATATTTGCACTCTCCATTAACTACCTTTACCATTCAAGGCTGAATAGTGCATCGCTTCGACAGTATATGTGAAATGATGAGTAAGCTTAGCCAATAGAAAAATCAACTTTATGAAAAATAAATTCAACCCTTGGCATGATGTTTCTCCTGGTGATAATCTGCCGGACATCGTAAATGGCATCATTGAAATTCCAAAAGGCACTAGGGCAAAATACGAACTTGATAAAGACAGCGGGCTTTTAATGCTCGACAGAGTGCTATACTCTTCCGTCTATTACCCAGCCAACTACGGTTTTATTCCACAGAGTTATTGTGAAGATAGAGACCCATTAGACATCCTAATTCTATCGCAAATCGACATCGTTCCTATGTGTATTGTTCCTGCCAAGGTTATTGGTGTTATGCGCATGCTCGACAATGGTGAAGCGGATGATAAAATTATTGCTGTGGCTGCGGGAGACCCGAGCATTAGCCACATCAACGACATCTCTGAACTTCCTTCACATTTCATTTCAGAAATGAGGAATTTCTTTGAAGATTATAAAAAGCTAGAGAAAAAGACAGTGGTAGTTGAGGAGTTTATGAACAAAGAAACCGCCATCAAAATCCTTAAAGAGAGTTTTGAAATGTATAACGAGAAATTCAGATCATAAACCACAAGCTGAAGGTTTGGCTTATGCACCCCTTCTTCTCCAAACAGCACATTTCGGACGCCATACTATATGCCAATACATATAGTATGGCGTTTTTTAAATGTATTATATCTAATTGCATATAATTTTGCCCTTGTTGGTGTTCTTGACCAAAAGCCAACTAAGGAACACCCTATTTTCCTTCTCCCCAATGGTATTCAAGCTATAACTGCCTATATCTCTTTAAAAATTACACAAATATACTCTCGTGTTACCATTAACACTTTCTATAAAACCAAAAACTCTCTAGATTGAGCAAAAAACATAATGGGAGTAGATACACTGGCTTGTTTACCCGATTATTACCGTCAATGATTATGAACTCAAGGATACTACTACTTTTAATACTGACTTTGGGTATTTCTAAGAGTGTTATTTCTCAAGATATTGAGAAAATGATTCTGAGCAAGAAAAGCCCCACTTGTGAAGACATCTCTCAACCAACTTCAGAGATATTCGCTAACTATATTGAAAAAAACAATCTTGATTCAGCTAAACTAATACTGAAGTACTGGGTGGGGAAATGTGAGGTTTCTGAACCCATATTAAGGGCTAGAGTTCTGATTAATTTAATCGAATCAAAGCCTATTGATTCTATGATCAATGAGAACTTCATGTGGTACATCTATAATTTTCAAAATAGGCAAGAATACGAACAGCAAAGAACATCCTACTATGACCTTCGTCCATACTTCGGGTTTGTACAGCCTCAGAGCTCATTTGACAAAGTTATTTCAAATTCATTTTTGAGATTACTAGACAGCAACGAATTAGACGATCAATCTAAATTGGTAAGCAAATTTTACTCTGGTCAATCTGATTCAATATTTCATGAGTTGCAGGAAGAAAAATATTCTAACTCTATAATAGCTAGTGAGTATGTTAATGAAGTCAACCGAGTTAAGGCACTTACAGAAGCTCATTTTGGCTGGATTACAGGCTTATGGATACCAACAGGCCAACTGAAAGCCTTAGGATCACACCCTGATATTGGTTTTCTAGCAGGATGGAAAAAAGAAAAATGGAATTACGATTTTATCCTAGCCTTTAAATTTCTGAAAACCAAGAACGAGTACTTTGCTTTTAGAAAATCAAGTAATACCCCAGAAGCCACTGATCACTTTTTTGGTGGACAGATAGGTTTTGAAATAGGTCGTGATCTCTTAACAGTAAGGAATCATGAATTCCAACTAATCTCAGGGCTAGCAATGGATGGAATTGATGTTCTAGAAGAAGATGAGGGTCAAGGTTTAGAGGCAAGGTCCATTGTATCCTATAATTTCAATATTGGGTTGGGGTATAGGGTATATACCAATGGAAAATTTTACCTAGGGTTACGAGCAAAATATAATGTGATAGATTATACAATCAACAACGCAATAGATTTGACTGGAAATGCCTTTTCATTTCAATTTGTCATTGGTAATGTTAGCAATGCTTTTAAATCCAACTCACTGAAACATCTTGGTCAGAAGTTAAGGCAATAAACCTAGTGAACTGGCAACCCTCCCCACCTTAAACAGGCCTATTCGTCAATTCAAAAATGGTGATCTCGGGAAGAATACCGATTCGGCCAGGGAAGCCTAAGAAGCCGAAGCCTCGGTTAACGTAGAGGTGATGATTTCCTTCGGTATATAGATCGGCCCATTGTGGATACATCCATTGCGAAGGACTCCATCTAAAGTCACCGATCTCCACTCCTAGCTGCATGCCGTGGGTGTGACCTGCAAACATCAAATCAATGTCCTTAAAGTTTGGTCTAACTTGTGCATCCCAGTGACTTGGATCGTGAGAAAGCAAGATTTTAACATCGCCTTCAGCGTTTTTATGTGCAAGATCTAAATTGCCATATTTGGCAAACCTTCCTCCACCCCAGTTCTCTACCCCTATTAATGAAATCTGATCTCCTCCTACTTTCAGCGAAGTGTTCTCATTCATCATCAAGTTCCAGCCTAGTTTCTCATGCGCCAAAACCATGTCTTGAAGGTTCTTTTGTTTGGCTTGAGGTGAAGACCATTGCATGTAGTCTCCATAGTCATGATTACCCAAAGTAGAGTACACTCCGAGGTCCGCTTTTACTTTAGAGAATATATCGAAGTAATCGTTTACTTCTTTGGTTTGGTTGTTCACCAAATCGCCCGTAAAAAATACCACATCGGGCTTTTCTCCCATCAGTAAATCAATACCTCCTTCTACTGCCTTTTTATCGAAAAAGCTTCCGCTATGAATGTCGGAGAGCTGGGCCATTTTAATGCCATTAAAACCGCTGGGAAGGTTAGGGAGATATAATTTCTTTCTTCTGATGCGGTAATCGTAAGCACCTGACACTATGCCAAAACTCATGGTCACTATTGGCAAAGTAGCTGCCGCAACGGCAGTTTTGGCAAGAAACTCTGATCTTGATATTTTCTTACCCGAAGCTATTTTTTTGTCCTTTCTACGTTTTTTCCCAGCAAAGAAAAGGGCAATGGCCCTTCTGATGTCATCAATAAAGACGAATACCAACCCAACCAGCTTGGCCGAATAGGACATGAAAATTATAGAAATAATAAAACTGAAGGCAACGGTTCCTGCCTGAGAAAGGAAAAGATAGAAGACCAAAGTCATCATTACTATGGCCTGTAAAAGGTAAATTCTCTTGAGCCACTTTGCTCTATTGGCCTTTACGTTCTTTAAAAGGGTCTTTGTGGCTTGATAGGCATATAGTTCTATCCAGCTCAGCAACAGAACAATTATAATAAAAGAAAAAGCACTAAATCTCATACGTTTTGCTAACTAAATGAACCCATATAGAGTTCAAAAAAAGAGCTCTCGGGAACCACCCCGAGAGCCACCAAATCAACCTTAACTATGATGGTGTCTGAAAAACAAACACCTAAATCACCACATAGTATTTTAAACAAACATCAAGCCAAAGCTCAGTTTGTTTTGTTCTTTTAACTTAAGGCATTCACCTTTCTAGCTTCCTTCTTACCTGCTATTCTATACATGAATTTATCAGCTAATAAATACATGGTAGGAACAATAATCAGTGTCAAGAAAGTGGCAAAAGTAAGTCCGAAAATAATCGTCCAAGACATTGGCCCCCAGAACACTACGTTATCACCTCCGATATAGAAGTCCGCATTGTAACTAGTGAACCAACCTATAAAGTCAATGTTCAAACCAACTGCCAAAGGCACCAAACCAAGAATCGTAGTAATGGCTGTTAAGATTACAGGACGAAGTCTCGTTTTACCGGCAATTATAATCGAATTCACTACCTCTTCCATTGGTAGACGATCATCTTCATCCAAGCCCAATTCTCTTCTTCTTCTTTTTCTGGTCAGTTCAATGTAGTCAATCAATACAATGGCGTTGTTCACCACAATACCAGCCAGGGCAATAATCCCCACCATGGTCATGATTACTACGAATTCCATATTGAAAATCACCAAGCCCAAGAACACACCAATGGTACTCAAGAACACAGACACCATAATGATAAATGGCGCTGTAATTTTATTGAACTGAGACACGATGATCAAGAAGATGGTGAACACTGCGATAAGCAATGCTTTGGCCAAGAAAGCCATGTTTTCAGCCTGCTCTTCTTGCTCTCCTGTAAAGGCAAAATTATAACCAGCCGGCATGTCGTAATCGGCCATTAGCACCTTGAGTTGATCCACAATTTCGGTAGCGTTTGCATCCGCCAAAACGTTAGAACTTAAAGTCACTACCCTGTCCAGATCCTTTCTTTTGATCGAACCATAGGTAGAACCGTAGCGCACATGGGCAACAGAAGAAATAGGCACTTGTACCAATTTCCCAGAGCCCTGATTTCTGAAGGTAATGTTCTTGTTCAGCAAGGCATCGATATCGTAACGATAGTCTTGATTCAAACGAACATTGATTTCGTAATCGTCTTCACCTTCTTTGTATTTAGAAACTTCCTTACCAAAAAGAGCCGTTCTTATTTCATTAGCAATTGCATAAGTAGACAAACCGAAACGTCTGGCATTGTCACGATCAATATCCACGATCAACTCAGGCTTACCCAATTCTAAAGAACTCTTCAATTCTTCGATTCCACGAATTCCAGACTCATCAATCTTTTGTTGAATGTCTTCACTTACATGGATCAAAGTCTCTAGGTCTTCACCAATAATTTCTAAGTTAATGGCCTTACCTGTTGGCGGACCAGCAGCATCTTTATCAATGGTTAAAGTAACACCAGGTTCTGGCTTGATCTGCGCACGCAAAGCGTTCATTACATCTTGCGTATTAATATCTCCACGCAGTTTACTTTCAATAAAGTTAACCGTAATACGTGCCTTGTGTGGCTCTTCCGATTGACCTACCGCAGTTGGATCATTTGGATCGGCAGCACCCTGACTTACGTTGGTAGAAACTGATTCCACGACCGCTTCATAAGGCTTAATGATTTCAAGCACTTGCGCTTCAATAGTCTTGGAAAAATCATTGGTCACCTCAATGTCTGTTCCCACAGGAAACTCGACAAATACGTTTACATATTTAGGCTCGTTTTCAGGGAAGAACAACACTTTAGGTTGGAAAGCTGCGAAGATTCCCAATGAAATAAATAGCATCAAAAATGCTCCTCCCAAGTAAAGACCTGGATGTTTTACAGCACTCTTCAACACTATTTCATAACGACCTTCTAATGCAGGCAAAAAGCCAGCTTGGAACCTTTTAGACAATGGTCCCAATACATAAACGTTCATCAAGGTAAGCGCCCCAATAAGGATCAATAAGTTACCCAATGCCGGAATTCCTGCCCCAAAGGCAACGATAAGCCCTAGAACAATAGCAATGGAAGACCTAATAATAATTCTTCTATGATTGTACTCTCTTTTTCCATCCAACCTCATGAAGGAAGAGATAAACACAGGGTTGATCACCAAGGCAACAAACAGCGATGAACCTAAGGTAATAATTAGCGTCACTGGTAAATAGAGCATAAACTCACCTATGATACCCGGCCAAAAAGCCAAAGGCATAAAGGCAGCCAAAGTAGTAGCAGTAGAAGATATAATTGGCAAAGCCACTTCGCCTACCCCTTTACGGGTGGCAGCCATTGGACTCAAGCCTTCTTCCATTAAACGATATACGTTTTCAACCACCACAATCCCATTATCCACCAACATACCCAAGGCCATAATAAGGCCGAAAAGCGTCATGGTGTTAATAGAAATGCCTAATAAGCCCAGAATCATTAAGGCCATAAACATTGACAAAGGAATGGCCATACCCACGAAAAGAGAGTTACGGGTTCCTAAAAAGAACATCAAAACGGTAACTACTAAAATTACCCCGAAGATGATATTATTACCCAAACTGCTTACCTGCTCCTTCGTGTCTTTAGACTGATCGTTGGTGGTGGTTACTTTTGTAGATGATGGAATTTGACCACTTGCATAGCTTTCATCAATCAGCTTTGTGATTTTGTCCGTAGCGATCAAAAGGTTTTCACCACTTCGTTTCATTACGTCCAACTTCACCACTGGATCCAAGTCTAAACGCGCATAGTTCATCTTGTCTTTGTAGCCAAATGTAACTGTGGCTACATCCCTTAAGTAAACGATGTTTCCATCTTCAGAACTAATGATGATTCCTTCGATTTGTGCAGGGTCACTAAATTCACCAATTACCCTTACGTTTCTTCTTAAACCATCTGCAACTACGTTACCGCCCGAAAGGGTAAGGTTCTCTGCTGTAATTGCGTTTTCAATATCGGTAAAAGTCACTTTTCTAGCCTCAAGCTTGAAAGGATCTACTTTTATTTCTACCTCCTTTTCATCAACTCCAACAATATTTACCTTAGAAATTTCCTTGAATTTCTCGATCTCATCTTCAAGATATTCTGCAATATCATTCAGCTCATCTAAAGATTTTGAAGGATCGGTAAGGTTAAGGTTTAGAATAGGAAAGTTCTCTGAAAAACTAAACTTGATTACACTCGGGTCAGACTTTAGGTCTGTAGGCATTTCTGATTTAGCTCTATCTACCGCGTCTTTCACATCGATCAAAGCTTTATCTACATCCACTCCAACCTGAAACTCTACCACAATGGCAGAGAAATCCTGTACCGAAGTAGATTGGATATTATCAACACCTTCTATAGTGTTAATTTCCTTCTCTAATTCACGAGTAATCAAACTTTCAATATCCTCAGGTGAGTTACCTGGGTGTGCTGTACTCACATATACCGTTGGCTGCTCCACTTCTGGAAAACTTTCCTTAGGTAAGGTGATGTAAGAATAGATACCTGCCGCTATAATAATTAGCGTAAGTACGTATACTGTAATTTTATTTCGAATCGACAGGGAGGTTAATCCAAACTCCTTATCAATCACATTTTGTTGATTATTTTCAGCCATAATGCTCTAATTGAGAGGTTAAGATTAATTCTGCACTTTTACAGTCGTGCCATCTGCAATCGTACGATTGCCCTTATCAACAATCACTTCTCCACCCTTAAGACCCGAAAGCACTTCTGTTTCGTGATCGTGAGAAAGACCTAATTTCACATGCACCTTAGTCGCTTTCTGAGCAGCATCCAATACATACACGAAGTTACCTTCGAGATCTTCTTGAATAATTCTTGAAGGAATTGTGATGGCTTCATTGTTCGTATAATCAGTCAAACCTAAAATACTTACAATGTTCACCTTAGCATTAGAGGCTTCGCTTGGTAATTTCACTTCAATAGTGAAAGTTCGGCTAGCAGGGTTGATCACATTCCCTATGCTTAAGATTTTCGAAGTAAAATCCTTATTCATAGAAGGCACTTGAATATCTACTGAATCACCCACCTTCACTTTTCCTAAGTAGGCTTCAGAAACTTCTGCATTGATGTACATGTCGCTATTGCTCACCAAGAATACAATTGGCGAACCTGGCTGAACTACCTCTCCTGCTTTTACAGGCACTTCTTCAATACTTCCAGAAAAAGGAGCTACAATATTCGTTTTGCTCAACTGAATACTCAAAGTTGAAAGTTGCTTCTCAAGCGATTCCTTATTGTTTTTAGCAGTAAGGTAATCTACTTCAGTCCCTATATTCTTCTTCCAAAGTCTTTCTCTTTTTTCGAAGATGGTAGTAGCATACTCCAATTGATTTTTCACTTCATCAATTGATCTTTCTAGTTGCTCTGAGTCGATAGTCCCTAATAGCTGACCTTTCTTAACCGATTGGCCTTCTATAACTTTTAAAGTAGTCAAAAGCCCCATGCTCTCTGCACTCACATACACGTTGGTACGGGACATTACTGTTCCTCTCACCTCAATTTTGTGATCGAACTTTTTCTTTTCAGTGGTTACTGTGGTCACCAAAGTAGCTGCTCCTGAACCGTTGAAAAAAGTAGGATCCGCTTCAGCTATTTCAGCCTCTATGGTTTCG
>TARA_R110001599_G_scaffold104255_9_pt1 | contig 12974 bp, 10 predicted proteins | sample TARA_R110001599 | Tara Oceans TARA_R110001599 (sample SAMEA4398360) | marine metagenome | biome: Polar Biome; feature: [MES] marine water layer (ENVO:01000295) within the mesopelagic zone...; material: water (ENVO:00002006), including particulate matter (ENVO:01000060) such... | reverse complement strand
TACTACTCTGACAAACCTAGTAAACCGCAGTATCACCCTGATTCTTTCTCAGAATCTAAAGCAGTTTTGAAGAGTATGAAAACACCCGATTTAGAGTATTTTTCTTTGACGGATAAAAGTCCGAGAACTGCTTTTATGAAATATATGGATGACAATAGTTTAAAATATGATGCTGACAAGTTGAAATCCATCGTTGATGAATCCACTCCTTTACTGTTAAGTTTAAAGACTTACTATAATCGTCCCAGACCTGCTCAAGTTAACTCTTCTATCAAACCTGCTTCTTCAGTTACCAACAACACTCCATCATATCCTTCAGGCCACGCTTTTCAATCTTATCTTTTAGCCCGTTACTTGACTAAACAACACCCATTACATTATTTTTCCTTTTACCGTATTGCTAATCGAATCTCTAAAGCCAGAATGAGTGTCGGTTTACACTATCCATCTGACAATAAAAAGGCTTTTGAATTAGCCCACTCACTTTGAAAATGTAATGATAAGTGTTAAATACTTTAAGTCCTTAAAGGGGTTATGTGGGATGATGATGATGATGATGACGACTTTTACCGATTTTTTAGAAATCACAATCCTTTTAGTTACAATCGCTCTCACACTTTTGATTTAGATAAGTTTTTCAATAACACTTATCCATCTCCTTTCACACCTTTCAAGGATGAGTATAAGACTCCTTCTAAGTTTAAAGCCACTAAATATGTTACTATTACAGTAAGTGAGGGGGATAATGAGGGTATTGATAAGGCGATTAAACTTTTAGAAAGTATGCGTTCTAAATCATCTGACCCTGTGGAAGCCGCTAAATCTGACAGAGAAGAACCTGAAGATAAGTTTGATAAAGATTTCACGGAAGAAAACCTTTGAAGGTGTCTTAAATGGTTTTTTATCGAGACACAGCATGGCGAGATGTTATCAGACCTATTTACGGTTTACTTTGTCTGCAACCTGTGGTTCTCCTATGGTTTTATTTTCACGACCCTGTTTTATGGTGGGACAAGTATCTTAGTATTGGGTGGCCTTTAAACATTGTCGGCACTATTTGGTTAATTCCTTGTTACGCTATTTATGAAAAAGTTGTGTTTCCTCACCCTGAATTAAGTTCTGAAAAAAGCGAAGGCTTATTGTAGTGTTGCCGTTGATTTATGTTAGTGTTAGCCATGTTGGATGTTCCCCCAGATTTAAAGGAAAGAGGTTGGAGTATAAAATCTTTCAGTAAACCTGAAAGAATGGTGCTAACTAAAATTTTCTCTTTTGCTGATTCTGATGAGTTTGAAAAGTTTTACATAGGTATTACACCTATTCAAGCCAAGTTACGTCATCACGGTGAGTTGGATATGTATCAAGGTTATGAAAAAGTGCGGTTCAGCACCCAAACCCATGATGAGAAAACAATTACTGAAAGAGACTTAAGATTGGCTCGCCAAGTTGAAACTTACTACACTAACTTACAACAGCGAGGAACACCTAAACCCGCTTTATTCTTGGATTTTGACGGAACTGTTAGAGGTGTTGTCGAAGACCCTGCTAGAGCCAAAAAAGGTGGATTTCGCGCCCCTTACTGCCCTACTGAAGTGGAAGTGTTTCCTCAAGTAGCAGATATTTTGGAAATGTGGGATGATAACGGCTACTTTTTAGTCGGTGCTACTAATCAATCAGGAGTCGGTCGAGGAGACTTACAGGAATCTGACGCTTTGGAATGTATTGATGAAACTGTTAACCAAATTGGTATTGGCTTTCCTGTGTTTTATTCTACTGCTAAGAAAACTGCTGATTACAAACCTGCTATTGGAATGGGTTTAGACGCTATCGAGAAACACGGGCCTTTTGATTTAGAAAACTCTATCATGGTGGGTGATAACCACCGACAAGGTGATGAAAACTTTGCTAAAAACTTAGGTATTCAATTCGTTCACGCTGATGATTTCTTCCATCTCACACCTGAACAACAAGGTAGGCCAAATCCTTTTGCGGCTGAAATCCAACCCCCGTTAAAGGGTGCTACTACTGAGAATCCATATCAGATTAAAATTTACGTTCCTTCCACCGTTATTGACACACCTATTTCCCAAGAGCAACACGAAACTCGTATAAATAATACCGAGCGTTTTTTATCCTCGTTATTCGGGGGCTACACTTCTGCGGAAGTTACAGGAGGTTATTACAGTAATGATGGTTTGATTAGTGAGCCTGTGGTAGTAGTTAGTTCATGGGCTACTCCTGACAATTATCAACAACACAAAGAGAAAATCGAAAGTTTCATTAAAGCCAAGCAACAAGAGTGGGGACAAGAGGCTATCGGCTTTGAGTTTGAAGACGATTTCTTTATGTTTCCAGAGTTTTCAGCAGAGATGGATTGGTTCAGCAACGCTCAAGACAACATCAAGAAGTATGTCAATAATTATTTAAAAGTGGCTGAAAAGTTAGGCAATCCAGAGTTAGAAAACATGGCAGAGGATTACTCGGAATGGTTACAGGTAAACGGGCGCGAATTTAACGTGGAGAAAAACAAATATTTCACTTGCACTTCTCACACTCAAGCCGAGAAGAAACAATGCTACTATAACTCTTTAAGATACACATGGGAAAATCCTGATGCTGAATACTACGAAGGATGGGTAGTGTCTAGTCGCTTGGGAATACCAATTCGTCACGCTTGGTTATTGGTGGATGGAAACGTCTATGACCCGACCTTTGAAATTTTTCGAGAAGAAGATGATTCTGATATGTTGGTGGACTACTCTTATTGGGGTGTAGAGATTCCTCAAATATTTATTATGGAGAGAGTTTCGGAAACTGAGAAAAGCGGGCCGTATCTTTTTGATTACTTTTTCTACACTTCACCTTATTTTACAGGTTCAGAAAGTAACAAGTTTTCGGGATTTATGGAAAGTTTTCTCGCTGATGATTTTTCTTACGAATATCAACCGAGTCAAACTTTAACGGATTACTCTCCTGAGCAACTTATGGAATCTTCAGCCATTGAAGGTTATCAACCGTTAAAGTATTCGGTTATGCGACAGAACGCAGAAACTTACGCGGCTGAGTCAGATGAGAAAAAAGAAGAAGCCCGTTTAAAGAAATACACTAAGACCTATGGAGAAAAGGGGGCGAAAATCCGCAACCGAATCTTTAAGCGTATTTTGAAAAACAAACAAGACGGCACTAAAGCAGGTCAATGGTCGGCTCGCAAAGCCCAATCCTTAACTGAAGATTACGAGAAAGCCATGAAGAAGAAAGGACTTAAGGCTTACAAATCAGGAAAGAAGACTAAATCCCAGAAATCTTTAAAGCGGTGGGGCGACCAAGATTGGAAGACTAAGAGTGGCAAGAAGTCGAGTAAGACAGGTGAGAGGTATTTACCTGCCGAGGCTATCGAGGCTTTAACCGATAAGGAATACAAAAAGACGAGTGCTAAGAAAAAGCGAGACACCAAGAAAGGAAAGCAGTTCAGCGACCAACCAAAAGATGTTGCCAAGAAGGTTAAGAAGTATCGTGCTGAAACATTTGAGGCAGAAAAACAACTAAAATTGCCTTTGTCATTTTCAACATCTAGTGTGAACTCGGCTATGTGTATAGCGGCGAATCCCTACTTTGGTTCGGGTTTGTGTTATGACGAATCAAATCATAAAGTGGATGGGACAGGAAACATAAGAGGTTCGCATGGAGAGTATGGTTATGGTGAACCCACTTGTATTCATTGTAAGCGTGTATGGAATAAAATGAGTATTGAAGAAAAGAGGGCTTGGAAACAAGCATTTGTTGATTGGAACGATGAATACGACAAAGACATTTATTATGGAGCAGAAACTTTTAACGCTGAATCCATGAAACCATACTCAGTTGAAATCTCTCGTTCCAGCAACGATGAAAAGAAACTCATGGCCGTCTTTTACGATAAAGAAAATGATAAAATTAAGACCACGCACTTCGGACAACGAGGTGCAAGTGATTACACTAAACACGGTGAGAAAGAGAGGATGGAAAGATACCTTGAGCGACACGGTGGTGGAACTACTACTAGCACTAAAGAAGATTGGAAAGACCCGACTACGGCAGGTTCGCTCTCCCGATGGATTCTCTGGAACAAGCCTGATTTGAAAGCCTCTTTCAATGATTACAAAAGGCGGTTTAATCTTAAAGGCGAGTTGAAGGTTAAAAGGTCGTGATGATTTGGCTTTGGACAGGTTTAAACTACTATACGATTTCCAAAGCCTAAACTTGAAAGACTATTTCACCCTAAACCCAAACTTAACACCTGAGCAAATAGATTTACTTTACAATGCAGGTGCGGATAAAGAGAATCTCGCCCGATACTCTAAACTAACTAAGGAACAGTTCATGCGATTCCTTAATGAGAGGGGTTTCGACAAAGATTATCTCGCTCTGAACCCACACTTAACACCTGTGCAAATAGATTTACTTTACCAGACTAAGGGTGTGAATAAAGACCACCTCGCCTCCACTCCGAAACTAACTAAGGAACAGTTCATGCGATTATTTAACAATGATAGTGTTGATAAAGATTATCTCTCCTCAAACCCAAACTTAACACCTGAGCAAATAGATTTACTTTACCAGATTGAAGGTTTAGATAAAAGCGACCTCGCCCAATACCCGAAACTAACTAACGAACAGTTCATGCGATTCTTTAACGATGAGGATTTCGATAAAGACTTTCTCGCCCAAAACCCACACTTAACAACTGAGCAAATAGATTTACTTTACCAGATTGAAGGTTTGGATAAAGACCACCTCGCCTCCAATCCGAAACTAACAGATGAACAATTCCTACGATTATTTAACGATGGATTTGTGGATAATGACTATCTTGCCCCAAACCCTTCAATCAATCCTCCTGCTAACAAACCTTTCGCATCAGGCGTATTCAATTGGAGGTGGTAATTATGGATTGGCCTAATTATCCCCGTGTTCAGTTGCCTCAATTTGAGCAACAAGCCAAAGAAAGATACTACGCTTCCTACAACAGAAACTTTTCAAGTTTAAACTCTAATTACATTCTTCCCAAAGCCATCTCAGGCGAGTCTTCAAAAGACTTTTTTGATAAGTTTAAAGCGTGGGCTGTGGAAAAGAGAAATGTTTACATTTGGGTTTCTGAAAATCAAGATGGGGTTGGAAGAAAAAAGTTCCCAGATTTAGAAGAGTGGAGAAAAATGTCTGTTAAAGACTTGAAAAAGATTCTCGGCCAGATAAATGAATCCAAGTCTGGATTGAAAGTTGAACTGTATCAAAGAATAATGGATTCGCTTAATGTAGGTAATCTTACGGATAATTTACAACTGCCTCTGAGTCAATTGCGTAGTTTGATTCCTGTTTTTCGTGTTAAGTATCAGGACGTTTGTTTGACTAATCAACAGATAAGAGATATAATTAGTCAATCTTATTTACAAAAGGAAGACTTAGACGCATGGATTCAACACTACTCTGCGGCTAGTTTTGAGGGTTGGGTTAATGAAAGGAGTGGACAATCATGGAAATTAATATTCTTGGGGAATGGTAATTTAGACTTAAACGCTGATTACATGGAACAATTCATAAACAATATCATAAAAGTCCAATCTTTGAATGGCAATCCTATTACTACCTCTCGATATTTTTCAGATTTACCAGATTCGGTCGAGTCATTGAAAGAATTAGATTTTCAGACACAGGAAATCTGGGAGGAAATGTGTCGCAGAGTTTTGTTGTCTTGTAATCAGCGTTTAAGTTTAAAGAAATGCGAGGAGTTGCTTGGGGAAATCCCTCGACCTGAAGTGTGGGGGGTGCAGTTAGCCCAAGAATTACAAAGATTTAAGGACACATCGCAGTATAACACCAGACTGTATGAGGGTAAAAACATTAAGTTGTGGGTGAGAATGATGTGCTTGTTCAGCAATCCTTCCATACCCGAATCTTACTTGAGAAAACATTGGAAAACTGTCGAAAAGGTAATCCTAAGTGCCGCAGGGAACGCAGATTTTCTTTTAAGAGAAACGATTAATGCTTTTGGAGATGGGACTTTACGAAGTGGTGAATATCTTCCTAATACTCCGTTCACACGGGCGATGCACGAAGGCAGTATCACTTTGAATCCTTTTATCACGTTAGCAAATAATCCTAACTTAAGTTCTGATTTCTTAGAGCAACTAATACAATCCCCTTTCATCAGTTATTTAAACCCCACAGGAGTAGGTAATGGAATAGAATTGGGAAAGACTTTCTTTTTAGCAAAGGTTATGGATAACAATCAGTTTCTATCGGCGGAGTTTCTTCGCAAACACATTTACAGCAATTCCGATATTCACATAAACGGCTTCATGGAACAAGAGTTCACTCAGAGAGTCTTAGCACAGTATCATTTAGATGCTAACCTTTTGACTCAGTTAAAGGCTAAGAGTGATAATGCAAGTCTGAAGATACAGATGCCTAAGTGGAGTAAAACTATTTCTCCTACGGGCGGGTGGGAAGCCAATACCAGACTTGATGATTGGGGTGGTGAGTTGGAAGATTATGTGGCTTACAATCCTAATCCAGAAACTATTGCCTACCTTTTATCAGCAAGTAAAGTCAATCAAGTTTACATAAAAGGGTCGAGTCCTCGCTACGTTATCGCTCGCAATCCTTCACTACCTATTTTAAGCATTTGGGATGTAGAACCTGATAAAAATGCAGAATATTCGTCAGGTGATTGGTTCAATATCTTTGATGAAGATGATATTGCTCAGAACGGTGGTTTAACCCTTCCCTTCATAATCAACCGTTTTACATCACTAGCACGACACGGAAATTACTTGTTTAGTAATCCTGCAATTTTCCCTGCTACTTCTCTGTCTTGGAAATCAGGTCTTTTCAATTGGCGATTTTAGTTTAACCCCCTTGCGAGGTGCGAATGCTTAAAGCCTTAGTGTCCCACTAAAGGGTGGGTGAACTGAGTGAAAGATTTGTTTATGAAGAAAAAGATGACTGAGTATATTGAGAACTTTGCTTTTTTTCAAGATACCTTTATTCGTTTAACGGGTATTGAAGATTACGAGAATATTATGGAGCATTATTTAAACTTTGAGGCAGAGATTTGCACTTGTGATAGTTGCCGCGAAGATGAAGAGTGTATTCACATAGACACACCTGATGATGATGCTGTTCCAGATTGGGATTGAGATGCTGATTAACAAATACGACATTGTAGTGCAAGGCCAGCATGGGTTAGAGATTTCCATAGATGAAGACCTATGGAGTTTGCTAAATGAAAAGCACACCAAGGATGAGATAAAAGAACTTATTTCTGATGCTATTGAAAAGCATGAAGTTCCTTTACCTTACAACCATATTACTCACGATGAGATGTTGGCTGACTTTGAAAGATTGAAAAAGTTAGAGTCTCAATCCTTGATTAAAGAAGGGGATTTTTTTACTCGATACCCTGTTAAGGCCGCGCATAGTTCCCAATATATAAATATGTCTTCTATTGGAAGCAAATCTTCTAATTACTTTCATCAAGAATCTCGATTCCTTTGTGATTCTATCAATGCACCGAGTCCATACAGGTCTTGGACTAACAAACGATTCCGAATGACTCTGTTTAATGCTCTTTGGACTCTTAAGTTCACCCATGTTGATATGAAAGTGTTGCGTTCTTGCATTCAATTAAGGAAGTATATCGCCGCACAGTTTCGCCCATCTGCCGCTAAAGCATTATATGATTATTTCCAACCCACAGATGTTTTGGACTTTTCATCTGGATGGGGTGATAGGTTAGTGGCCTTCTGTGCTTCAGAATATCCAAAGAGTTATGTGGGTATTGACCCTAATCAAAGACTGTTCCCTGCATATCAAGCCCAAATTGAAACTTACGGTCAGGATAAATCTATCACTATGATACCTGCGTGTGCAGAAGATGTGATTTCCGACCCTGATTCTTATGATTTGATTTTTACTTCGCCACCATACTTTAACGTGGAACGCTATACGCAAGAAGAAAATCAGTCGTGGAAGAAGCACAAGAAATTAGACGCGTGGTTAGAAGATTTTTTGTTTAAGGCAGTAAGAAATGCGTGGAAAGGATTGCGAGAAGGTGGTCACATGGTTATCAATCTGTCCGATGTTTATTCAGGCCACAGAATAAATCAACTTTGTGACCCACTCTATGATTTTATGGCGAGTTTAGAAGATGCAGAGTTTGTAGGATGTTGGGGTTTCCGCATGGCTAAAAGACCTCTAAGTAAATCTGATAGGGAAGGGACTTTTGCTGAACCTATGTTTATTTGGAAGAAAGTTTAACAGCCATAACTTAATGTAGTCTTTCAGTTTCTTAGTATTATGGCGACAGTAAGGCGTTTTGAGTTTCACGACTATGGTGATAACTCTCATAAGTTCTGGGAACTGCACCAGAAAGGCGGTTGTTATCATACTGAATACGGTCGGTTATCTGGTTTCGGGAGAGCAGGAAGTCGCAGTAGGTCAGGGCAAAAGTGTGACTCATCATATCTCAGAGCCACATCAAATAAAATCAGGAAAGGCTACGTGGAAGTTAATCCTACGAGTTCTTCCACTACGAGTTCTACACCTCCAATGATGACCCAACAACAGGCCACACCAAGCGGCTCTATCGGTTTATTGAATTGGTTAACACTTTAAGCAGTCTGATATGTTGAAATAGTATGTCCCCTGCATAAGAGTATGTATCTAAAGGTTCAAATCCCTTACGTTTACTCTTTATCTAAGTCGGAATCCGACCCTACTCAATGGGAAGTTCTACCTCATCGTAGTCAGAGAGTAAAAACTCACCATATATTTTGCGATTTACTTTCTTATCAAACTCCTTGGAGTCAATTTAATAAAAAAGGTGAGATTTACACAATAGATAACGCTCACACTCTTTACCCTGCTTTTTGTAAAACTACTAAAATTCGTCCTAAAATGTTACCGTCTTCTGGTAAAATTAACTTATTCGATGGGGACATTAAGTTAGGTGGTTTACGAAAATACGCCCCTAAAAGAGAGTTATTGTTTTCCAACGGGACTCCAAAATACAGCACTTGGAAGACTCAAGATAACGAAACCGCCGAAAATGAGTATTACTCAAAATTACAAACTATACCCGCGAACATTTACTCTAAAGTTTATGAAAAATTCTTTACTACTCGCACTAAACCCGTTCACAAGTTCATGGAGTGGGTTTCTACACAAAAGGATATTGTGGGGGTTTGGAACGCTAACTCAATTTCGTCAGAACTTTTGAATGACAGAGGTGGTGTAAATTACAGATACTCAAACTATCAAGCGTTTGGCTCGAAGCAAGTCGCCTCACCAACACCCCGAAAATTATCATCTAAACCGTATCTACAAGCGATGCTAGGTAGGTCAGATGAGTTTACCGATACTGCGGATTACTCTTCGTTAGTAGTTGATTATGACCAGAAAATGTGGGGGTGTGTCCCTTACGAAAGTCACCCTGAGTTTAACTTGCCTCGACAGGCTGTTACTACTGACATCGGTTACGAAACTGATATTCAAGTAAAGAAAACTATCATGGCGCATGGCGAGGTTTCCTCTTATCGCCGCCAAAGACCGCGTAACACTGATTTTGCCCCACCCATTTTAGAGTGGGAATCAGTTGGATTTCCAAAAGTTTCTCCTGTTTCCACTAAGGCTCTTTACGCTCGAAAACCTATTCATTTACAATTTGTTTACCGAGAAACAGGATTTGTCAGCCGTAAAAAAATCAACAATAGTGATTCCGATAGTTTGTTAAATCAAATAATCAGCGATTCCGTCAATTACTCTAATTGGTTTAAAAGGTTGGCGTTACCTGTGGACACCTCTCAAGACCAAGTTTCTAATTACCGTGTAATCGAAGGAAGTGTTCGTTCTGTTAGTAGTATGTCACATAACACATTAAAATTTTCAGAGGGTTCTGGAAACAATAGAACTATGGTGGGAGAACACGTTGGTTACGAATCCACAGGTAACGCTTATTGTTTCTCCCTATCATCTTACTTTTCAGGGGCTAACCGAAATCTTCACTTTCCTAGAGGCGACTACACTACTGTGGGTGGAAAAATTATAAGTGAAAAAGATACACCCATTCCTCACAACCTATATCCTGAACTCGGCGGTCGTTATTACCCTAAAAATCAAAAATACTTTCCTCTTCAAAGAAGTAGTTCTTCAACACAAGAGGGTCGAGTAGTTAACATAAATCGTATCTCTGATTATCGTCCCACTTTGGGAAAACTAGCATATCAGAAGGTGGCTCAGGATTACACACCTGTTGAACGGTATGAAATGTTAGACAATTCAGTAACATACCCTCGTTTCAGTTACTCTGCTAAAACTCAGGCTTACCATTCTCGTGCATTCGGTTTGCGAAGTGAATCTCATAATATCGGTCTTCGCACCGCATCTTTCAGACCTTTAGACGTTCTTGAGCATGACCAAGATTTAGAAGGTATGAAAATTTTGAATAAAATAATGCTTGAAAACTTAATACCCAACGAAACTATTTTTAATGATTCGGGTGAGGGGGTGGACAGGGATGGGAATCGTGATTCTTCTCTCTACATACCTTTTACCCGATTAGTGGATATGATTAATCTGGCTCAGATGGGAATGGCATCCGATTACACCCCTATCAAAGTTGAAGCCCTCCCCGTTAAAGTGGGTCAAGCGGTTAAACTAACTCAAAATTTGTCTCTAGCGGGAAGGGCAACCGATTTCACATATGCTTTTTCTACCTCTAGTCCTCTGTCTCAACTTTCTTCGGCACAGCAGAAATTATTAGTTGACTTTGTAAAAACTATTGAGAATACTAGAACTATTACGGGTGATGATATTCCTTTAGAGTATTCAGTTACTCTCTACATTAATCCTAAAAATGATTTATCGGTGTTAGTGGACTATCCTTCTATCTTAATGAGAGATATGGGCAGAGGCAGGTGGAGAGATTCTCTAGTTCCCGCTTTCCGCATAACTGATTTAGTAGATATATTGACTGATAAGACTTATTCACAAGACATTTTCCATTCTGAAAGCCCACCTTATTTTCTTATTCTGCCCGAAGGCAGATACGGGGCAACAGAAGGAGTCATTAAACTGTGTAGCACAGAGGACTATCAGAGTTTAACGCAAACCTCTGGTGATTGGGGGGATGATTTAGAGTATATCACACGACCCTTCACTTTAAACACGGTTTTCAATGATTACTGTTATCACACTATTCACATCAAATCTGGAATGACTGTTTCTGACCCTGTAAATACCTTACCTTTAGACTTGAAAAGGAATAAGTTAACAGTCAAAAGACCGTTTACTTACACTAGCATTTTTCCCGTTACAGGTGAATTGCAGAATGTTGAGTTAAGTCTCTCATCAGTCAAACGCCCCGCTAAAGAGGATGGGCAACGACCCACTTCTTTTGGTTACTCTCCTGTGGCTTACTACTCTGTCCCTAAAGACTCTGAAGAAATGCCTGATAACATTCCTCAGAATATGTTTAAACCTATGAACACTAACGGAAGAACTTTTAAAGGTCAAAGAAACAGAAGTTATGGGGACATGACCAAAGCCAAAGATTACACTACTTACTCGTCTATCGTTCTTCCATTTGAAAACATCCTACCTGCGGTAAAAGAGATAGAGGATATATCCTATGGAGGAGTTGCTAGTGGTAAATTCTCTGAAATAGTAGATAATAATCCTGAGACTCCACTTTTAATGCCATTTCTTAAAGAGCCAAGAAATCGGGACGCGAGGAGTGAAGGCAAAGGTAGATACAGATATTTATCTGATAATCTATCTTCATGGTCATTAGGAGTTCCTGCTGAGTTTGTTCCTGAAACCTACTCTCTTACAGGAATGGAGTTAGGTTTGTTCAATTGGCCTTTGGGATTAGTCTAAGTTCGATGCTTAAGGTAATAAGTGATGTGTGCTACTTGTCAGCATGGCTACTGCGGAAACTTTCATTGACACTTTTGAACCTGACTTATGGGCAAGAGAACTATCTGGATTTATGGACGCTGACGGTAAGCCGCTTAAACACAATTTGAAATCTATGGGTTACGAGGGCGACATTTTGATTCGCTGTGATGTAGAGGGTGAGACTAAAACTTGGGGTATCGAAAGAAAAACTTTAACAGACGCTTTAAACTCTTGGATGGGTAAAAGATTGATTAGACAAGTTCACGATTTAAGTGAGCGAGTGGACTATCCTTTGCTGTTTGTTATTGATGAACCTGCGAAAAGGATTTCTAATTCTCCTAACAACCCGTATCGTAAGTTTGCCTCTCACATTCCTAATTTGGAATCTCATCTTAACAGGATAGCGATGGAAGTCTGTCCTGTTTTAAGATTCCGTGACGAGCCAACTGCTATCAAACAAGTAAAAAGTTTAATTAAAAGAATTGAGGCAGGAGATTATCAGTCGGTCAGGCTTCACACCCACAGAGTTTCCGAGCCAGATGAAATTGTAGATTTCTTGATGGGCATTCCGAAAGTGGGGAAGAAAACGGCGGCGGAATTTAAGAAAAACTTTGCCTCTTTTCCAGATTTGATTGACAGGGTAGAAGAAATTAACCCGTTAGTAAGGGCTGAACCTGACAGGCAAACTATTAGACAGTTTTTAACTAAAGATTGGCAACAAGAAGGTTAATAAGAAAACTGCTATTACTAGGAGTGATTACTATGACAGACCCTAGTTCAGTTCTTCCCGACATTTTAGATATTCACGATATAAACGAGTTGTTAATTGAGAAAACTTTTATTGCTGATTTACTTCAAGAATACAATCCTGAACTTCCAGAAAATTACAAAGGGGGGCGCGAGGTTGATGTGCGTGTCTGGACTCTTATTAAAGACATTAAGATGATGGTAGAAAGTTCTGATGTTTGGTTCGTGAGACAATATTAAGCAAACGCTTAAAGGTAAGTTGTCCTTCTTAAATGTATATGACTGATTCTGTAAAC
>TARA_R110001599_G_scaffold43925_1_pt1 | contig 12981 bp, 10 predicted proteins | sample TARA_R110001599 | Tara Oceans TARA_R110001599 (sample SAMEA4398360) | marine metagenome | biome: Polar Biome; feature: [MES] marine water layer (ENVO:01000295) within the mesopelagic zone...; material: water (ENVO:00002006), including particulate matter (ENVO:01000060) such as...... | reverse complement strand
GAGAAATTTAACGTTACTTATTTTTTGCCAATTTATACCAAGTAAAATAATCAGCGGGTGAATTTCTAATTGAACTTGGTCATCCAAGGATGCCATTCAAAGCAATGAAAAGAACGGAATTACGAGAATATTCTTTTACAATGATAGTTCGAACCCTGCCAACCAATTCAAAGAAGACCCTGAACTTTGGGGTGATTACTTCGAAAAATCGAAAAAACTATCAAACCCAAACTGTACTATTGAATATTGTTTATTGATAAACTAAAAAAAAATATTATTTGGAACTAGGATTGAGTAGTTACCATCTTAAAATTTAGCTCTTTTTTCTTACGGTCTAAAGTGATTTTAAAGTAGTTTCGATTCTCGTAATTCTCTTTTTGATAAATGGATTAGGAGAAGAGCAATTTAATCTTTTTCCATGGTAACTATTATTGCCATTGTTTATACCATCAAAAAAATCGAATAACTCAGTGTTGAGATTTTTGTAACTACTTTTTTTAGATAGTTTATAGATTTGATCTTTTACTTGTGGGATACAAAAAAAAATCATTTAGAAATTTGATATTTGTTTATCCAGATCGTTAAAATCAGAGTCAGTTCTCAACTCAAAAAAGATCATTTCTGTATCCACAATATTCTCTTCTAACAATTCTATCTCGTCCCTAAACTTTGACACTGTAGAAGGACAATCTTGGTCAATCTTACCTTCCTCCATGGCTTTCAAATCATTTTTAAAACCAGAAAGCATTCCCCTACTAATGTGTAGGATCGAACTCACTTTTTGTAGTGTATCATCGTTCGAAGTGGTTTCTATCCACGTTAATTTTTCAAGTTGAGAAGAAACCACTTCCATTAACTGAACCTTTTGATCGATTATATTAATGAAATCGGTAATTGTGTCCAAATAATGGTTTAAGACCTGCTGATAGCGAATATCCAAGCCTCGCGCTTTCAATGAGCTTTCTCCAATTTCATCAAAAGCACCTCCAATTGTTGGGTTTAATGTTTTGCTCATGGATTTATAAGTTAGTATAAAAAGATTAAAGTCAATAAAAGCCTTAATTTTCAATCCATTGCGTAGTTATTTTCGCAACGTAACTTCACAAATATGGTAATCTTATTGTTACAATACAATACTTTTTATACGACAAATTGTTAATATTTAACGTTTATTTCTCAGGCTTTATACCCATAAATGATTGATTTTTTTTTCAATTTTTATTATAAAATTATCTGAATATCTCCAAAATCACATCTTCACCCTAGCCACCACTTCTGGCTTTCTGGGTCACCTTACGTGACTTCTTCAGGACTTGTGCATCATTAGGTATTTAAAGCAATCAGAGGCATTGGTGCTCTCAATAGCTAGCCGATGTATGGGTAGTTTTTCGCTACCCTATCGAGTACAGGTAAAAGTCTTCTGACCGTGAAGCTTGTAATATGCAAGGAACTTGTCTGCCAACTTCCAGATCGACTCTGGTGTTAAGGTGTAGATGAATTTTTGAACGTAGTAGTACTTGTCTGTCTCCTGAGCCAATGTCATGGAGTTTGTGTTCCCAAAGTATTAGTCTACTGGTTTTTATCCTGTCATGGTACTTATAGATCCTACAATTTTCCTCACCCTTAAAAACAAAACCCCATCTCTAGTAAAAGCGATGGGGTTTTGTAATGGTGTTTGTTTCGAATGATGGTGTCAGGATTTTTTTACCTGAATCCCGCATTGATGGTGTCCAGTTTTTCCGTTCCGGGACACAACGTATTTTCCTTCATGGTATTTAAAGGTGTATCGGAAGTGTTGATGATGTCATGCAGGTCGCCATATTCGGTATTGATATAGAGCAAGCCGGTGAGTATTTCATCCTTTAACCGTGCTTGCTGAATGGCATTGGCTGCGGATACCCGGTCTTCGGGATCCCAGTCTGGGGCCAATTTGTGTAATTTCATCTCAGAACCATCATGTAGTGACACAGCTGTGCCCGTGCCTTCCTCATACTCGGCATGAATGGGTTTTTCTTCGGGAACAAAATCCAGCGTACCTGTGGCCTGCATGTGCTCTCTTATATAATCGTAGGATTTGGTAGACCCAGGATTGTTATTGAAAGTGACACAAGGAGACATCACATTGATAAAGGCCAGGCCTTTGTGCTGTATACCAGCCTTGATAAGTGGAACCAACTGCTGCTTGTCACCACTGAAACTCTGGGCCACAAAGGTAGCGCCTAATTCTACTGCCAAGCTGGCAAGATCCACAGGCTGAAACGGGTTGATAGATCCGGCTTTGCTCTTAGATCCTAAGTCAGCAGTAGCTGAATCTTGTCCTTTGGTAAGGCCATAGCAGCCATTGTTCATCACGATATAGACCATGTTGAGGTTTCTTCGGATGGCATGCACAAACTGCCCCATGCCAATGGAAGCAGTATCTCCATCTCCTGATACACCAAAGTATACCAGATTTTTATTGGCCATATTGGCACCTGTAGCCACAGAAGGCATTCTGCCATGCACAGAGTTAAAACCATGGGAATTGCCTAGAAAGTAGGCAGGGGTTTTGGAAGAGCAACCAATGCCGGAGATTTTAGCTACCAGATGGGGCTCAATGTCTAGTTCGTAACAAGCCTGTACGATGGTGGCGCTGATACTGTCATGTCCACAACCTGCACAGAGCGTAGAAATACTGCCTTCGTATTCTTTAAGGGTGTATCCAAGTTTATTTTTGGGAAGCTTGGGATGTCTAAATAAAGGTTTCAGATAAGTCATGAGCTACGGCGGTTTTTTGCTTTAAATAATTGGTGATTTGTGAAGCGATTTCATCTGCAGTGATGGGCATGCCATCATAATTCAGTACAGGGGCTAGTTTCGCAGGATTGGTTTGCATTTCATTAATGATCAGGCTGCGAAGCTGCCCATCCCTGTTTTGCTCGATGACAAACACAAGCTTGTGAGATTGAATAAAGGCCTCAGTAGCTTCTCCAAAAGGGAAGGCTTTGATGCGAATGGCATCTAGGTGAATGCCTTTTTCTTCCAGCAAATCTTTGGCTTCTTCTGAAGAATAGGTGGAGGTTCCGAAGAACAACATGCCGATTTCCTGCCGATTTTCTTCTTGATACAAGTGGGGTTCGGGCATTATTTTTTTTGCCGTTTCCCACTTGGTTTGCAGGCGTTTCATATTGCGCACATAGGCTTCGCTGTTTTCAGTGTACACGGCATACTCATCTCGGGAGGTTCCTCTGGTGGTGAAGGCGCCTTTGGATGGATGGGTGCCGGGATAGGTTCTGTAAGGAATACCATCTCCTTCATTGTCCAGGTATCTGCCGTACCTGCCCATGGCTTCCAACTCTTCCCTGTTCAATACCTTTCCTCTGTCATATTTCTTTTCAGCATCCCATGTAAATGGCTCGCTCATATGATCGTTCATGCCCAAGTCCAGATCAGTCATCAAAATGATTGGCGTTTGAAGGCGATCTGCCAAGTCAAATGAGATGGCTGTCATGTCAAAACACTCCTTGGGAGTAGAGGGGAATAACAATGGATGCTTGCTGTCTCCATGGGAGGCGTATGCAGCGATGGTGATGTCCGATTGTTGCGTTCTTGTAGGCATGCCGGTACTGGGGCCGGCTCTTTCCACGTCTATCAGTACAGCAGGTACTTCTGCAAAATAGGCCAAGCCTATAAATTCACTCATTAATGAGACCCCCGGGCCACTTGTGGCGGTTAGGGATCTTGCCCCATTCCAGTTGGCACCGATGACCATTCCCATGGCTGCCAGCTCATCTTCTGCCTGAACGATGGCATAGTTTTTCTTTCCTGTTTCGGGATCTATGCGGTATTTGCTTGCGAATTTTTCAAATGCCTCTGCCACAGAAGTTGAAGGGGTGATAGGGTACCAGGCCATTACCGTAGCCCCACCATATACGGCACCCAGTCCACAGGCTGTATTGCCATCTACCAATATTTTATCCTTGACAAGGTCTCTTCTTTCCAGTCTAATGGGTAGGGGGTAGTCAAAATTCTTTTTGGCATAATCCATTCCCAGTTGCAGGGCTTTTACATTCGGAGCGATCAGCTTTTCCTTGCCTGCAAATTGTTCTTTGAGCAAGGTCTCTAATACTTCAAACTCTATGTTTAGCAAAACAGAAAGGGCGCCTACATAGATAATGTTTTTAAATAGTTGTCGCTGTCTTGGGTTGCTGTAGTTTTCATTGGCCAATTCCATCATGGGAACTCCCAGATAATGGATATCTTCTCTAATCAGATCAGAATGTAGTTTTTTGGTGCTATCATACATCAAGTAGCCGCCGGACTGGACGCTTTCGATGTCTTGTCTCATGCTTTGGGCATTGACTGCCACGAGTAGGTCAACGCCTTCTCTACGGCCTAGGTAGCCTTTTTCGCTAACCCTTACTTCGTACCATGTAGGTAGCCCCTGAATGTTGGAGGGGAAAATATTTTTAGGAGTGACGGGAATACCCATCCTGAAAATAGCTTTTGCAAATAGAAAATTGGCACTGGCTGAGCCGGTTCCATTGACGTTGGCAAACCGGGCTACAAAATCATTTACCCTTGCTTTAGGGTGAGCAATGGTTTGTTCCTCATTCATATGTTTCCTGCTTTTGTTACACTGTAAAAATATTGTTTCATGTCCCATGCGGAGGTGGGGCACCTTTCTGCACATAGTCCGCAGTGAAGACATACATCTTCATCTTTTACCATGACACGTCCGGTTTTGAGTGTTTCTGATACCAAGATATCCTGTGATTTATTGGTTGCTGGTACCAGTAGTTTCTGTCTTAATTTATCCTCCTCCGGCTCGTTTCCTGTAAATGTGATACAGGTTGTAGGACAGACGTCCATACAGGCATCGCACTCTATGCAGAGATCAGCAGAGAAATCTGTTTGTACATCGCAGTTTAGGCAACGTTGAGCTTCTTTAAATCCTGTGGGCAAGTTAAATCCTAGCTCCACTTCTTTCTTTCGATCTACCAATGTCAGGGCTTTTTCTGCCTGTGGAACCAAGAATCTTTGATCGATGGTTACTGGGCTGTCGTAGCTCCATTCGTGGATACCCATTTTGGTGCTGAACAGCTTGGTAAACGGAGCAGGCCTTTGCTTTAGGTCTTTTTCTTCGCAAAAGAGGTGCATGGATACTGCAGCCTGGTGTCCATGAGCCACTGCCGTGATAACGTTTTCTGGTCCAAATGCAGCATCTCCACCAAAAAACACTTTAGGGTTTGTAGACTGAAAGGTTACCTTATCTACTGTAGGCATTTCCCATTCGTTAAACTCAAGCCCTATGTCCCTTTCTATCCATGGAAAGCTGTTTTCCTGACCTATAGCGATAAGTACTTCGTCTGCTTCTATAAAAACATCCGGTTCGCCGGTTGGAATTAGCTTTCTTTTGCCATTGTCATCATAGACAGCTTCCACCTTTTGGAATTTCATGCCTATAAGTTTGCCATTTTCCACTTCAAAACTAAGGGGGACATGGTTGTCAAATATATCAATGTCTTCATGCTGAGCATCTTCTTTTTCCCAAGGAGAGGCTTTCATGTCCTTGAATGGGCTTCTAACGACTACTTTTACACTCTCTCCACCCATTCGGCGAGAAGTACGGCAGCAGTCCATGGCGGTGTTACCACCACCCAAAACAATTACCTTTTTTCCAATCTTTTTGGTGTGTTCAAATGCTACACTGGCCAGCCATTCGATTCCGATATGGATATTGGCATCAGCTTCTTTTCTTCCTGGAAGTTTGGGAAGATCTCTACCTCTTGGAGCTCCAGTGCCTATAAATACGGCATCATAGTCTTGCTCTAGAATGCCTTTAAGGCTATCTACATAATGCATGAATTGGGTGTGAATACCCAAATCCAAGATGTAATTGACTTCCTCATTGAGGACTTCTTCAGGTAAGCGGAATGCAGGTATCTGACTTCGCATCATACCTCCTCCGGCTATTTGTTCATCAAAAAGATGGATTTCATAACCCAAAGGAGCAAGGTCTCTTGCTACTGTCAAGGAAGCAGGCCCTCCGCCTATAAGGGCGATTTTTTTACCATTGGAAGGGAATGGTGCATGAGGCATTAGGGCTTTGACATCTCCTTTGTTGTCTGCGGCCACTCTTTTTAATCTACAGATTGCTACAGGTTCTTCTTCTACTCTCCCTCTTCTACATGCCGGTTCACAGGGACGGTCACATGTCCGGCCTAAAACCCCTGGGAATACATTGGATTCCCAATTGATCATGTAGGCTTCGGTGTATTTTTCCTCTGCAATTTTTCGGATGTATTCAGGGACCGGTGTGTGGGCTGGACAGGCGTACTGACAGTCCACTACCTTGTGGTAATATTCCGGATTACTCGTATCGGTAGGCTTCATTATATATATTGGGTTTTGACCTTTACTTCATGGGTGCAAAGGCCGTTATTGCTAATTCAGAATAATTTTAGAAAACTTAAACCTGCAAAACAAATTATTGGAGAACATTTTTAACACTTAGCGCATTTTCCTTTCTGTGTTAGGTTGTTTCTATTCGTTTTAATATTTCTATTTACTGATTCTTCTTCCAAATAAAAATTAACCTTACTTTGGCCAATAGTTAATAGTGAAGTAGAGGTTTTTTAGTTGAGATGTTTATTTAATTTATTGATAATGAGAAAATTAAAACTATATATTGCCATAAGTCTTAATGGGAAGATTGCCAAGTCTGACGGTAGTGTCGATTGGCTTGAAGCTATCCCTAATCCAGAGAAAATTGATCACGGTTATGCTGATTTTTATAAATCCATTGATACGACCATTCAAGGGAATACTACTTATAAGCAAATCTTAAGTTGGGGAATCGATTTTCCTTATGCAGACAAAAATAATTATGTGTTTACAAGGGATAAAACCTTGATAAATACAAGTGAGGTGGTATTCATTTCGGACAATCACCTGGATTTTGTCAAACAATTAAAAAACCAAAAAGGGGGAGATATTTGGCTTATAGGGGGAGGGCAATTGAACACCCTGTTGCTAAATGAAAAACTTATTGATGAAATCCAGGTTTTTGTAATGCCTATTGTACTGACTCAAGGTATTGATTTGTTTGAAAGCCTTCCTAAAGAGACTAAATTGACGCTTATCGAAACCAAAGCCTACTCTACTGGAGCAGTTGAAATAAAATACAAGGTGAACTGTAGATAAATTTAAATATTGGTATTAGCGATCATAGAATTAAACTCCTGGAGGGTGGTTTTATTTCCATTAACCCGCCGCTTCAGGAGTTGTAATTTCCTATTTCTTTAATCTTTTAAATAGCCAAATTTGCCATTGTTGAAATCATCGAAAGCTTTTAATAGCTCTTTTTTTGTGTTCATCACAAATGGTCCATGTGAAACTATGGGTTCATCAATTGGTAGCCCACTTAAAAGCAATAGGAGGGCTTCCTTATCGGCTTCGACCTCAAAAGTTTCTCCATCATTTGCCATTAATGCCAAATGATCCGTTTGTATTTTTTCATTCCCATTGATAACGATGCTCCCTTCCAATACAAGGAGGGCTGTATTGTAACAGGCAGGAAACTCAAAGGTTGCTTTACCTCCTTTGTTTAACCTTGCATTCAAAACATGTAATGGTGTGAAGGTGGAAGCAATACCTTTGGTTTCGTTGTATTCTCCAGCAATTACCTCTATATGTCCTGCATCCTTTTTCAATTTATGTTGGTTGATATCTTCTTTTTTTATGGCTTGGTATTTTGGTTCACTCATTTTGTCTTTTTGGGGTAGGTTCACCCAAAGTTGGACCATTTGAAAAATGCCTCCAGTTTTGCTCCATTCTTCTTCATGGTATTCCTTATGCAAAACGCCACTTGCAGCTGTCATCCATTGAACATCGCCTTCACCTATCACTCCGCCACCGCCACTACTGTCATGATGAGCTACTTTTCCTTTATAGGAGATTGTTACCGTTTCAAAACCCCTGTGCGGATGGACCCCCACTCCCTTTGGATTGCTTGATGGTGGAAATTTGTAGGGTGAATTATAATCCAACAGAATAAAGGGGTTCATCCGTTGCATATCTAGACCAATACCACTGGGGATAAAGGTATGCACACGAAAACCATCACCAACAAAGTGGGGCTCTCCAGGCCTTATTACCAATTCTACTGTTCTCGTTTTCATAGCTGTCAAATTTTATTTAGCAAACCTACATTTAGAACATTGTCCTTGCATTGATGTATGGTAAGAAATTATACTTTGAAGTTTTTGATAGTCAATTCCTTACGGACACGACTCAGGCTTTCTGGAGTGATCCCTAGATAGGATGCTACCATTGTTTGAGGCACTCTTAAAAGTATGTCAGGGTACATCTTTACAAACTGTAAATACCTGTCTTCTGCGGCAGTACTTAATAACAGGTTAATTCTGTTTTGTAAGTGTCGAATATGGTTGTGAAGCAATCTATTGTTGAAGTAGGTAAACTTTGGAATTTTATTGTAAAGCAGATGGACTTGTTCTTCATCTATCAATACAACCTGACTGTCTTCCAATGCCTGAATAAAATAAGTTGATGGCTTATTGAAATAGGCACCGTCTCTATCTGTAACAAACCAATTTTCAGGAGCGAAAGTTAAAATGTGCTCCTTTCCTTTTTTGTCTATAGAGAATTGACGTAGCAGCCCTTTTTCTATAAAAAAGGTGTATTTGCAGTATTCATTTTTTCGTAATAAAAAGTCCCCTTTTTTAACCTTTTTTTTCTTGCAGCTTTCAACGATTGATAAAATTTCGTTTTCGTCAACCTTTAGATTTGAAATTAAAAAGTCCTTTAATGTAACGTTGTCCATTATCGTCCGAATGGTTTTTGAATGGTATTGACAAGGGTATTCCTTTGAAAAAGGAGACCTAATCAACAATAAATAAGTGGAATGCTGGCAGGTGAAGACCAGTCAGATAAAAGTACCGTTATTTTGTGAAAAAACGGTGGTTTATAAGGTTAGTTTTATGTATGTTTCCTTATTATTGGTTATTTATCCTACTCCTCAAAAAAAATATTAGCATGTTGAACCGTAGAAAATTTCTCCTTAAAAGTAGTGCTTCCTTCCTGGTACTGAGCCTTCCTCAAGTGGGTTTCTCCTTTCCTAGAGCACCTTTGGTACCGGATTTTACGGTCAGCTTAGATGTGGTGGCCAAGCTTTTTGATGGCAAACAATGTTGGGTGCATCCTAGAGCAGGAAAGGTGAATGGAACAAAAGAGATTGTCATGACCATGAGTACACTGGACTTGGAAGGAAGCGATGTATTTAAAGGAATGTATCAGATTCGGAGTATGGATAAAGGGAAAACATGGACAAAGCCTGAAAAGTCCGAGCCTTTAGCTCCTAAAATGGAAACCATAGCTGGCTTGGAACGGCCAGTAGCGGCTGCTGATTTTTGGCCCAAGTGGCACGAAAAGTCAGGCGTGCTTTTGGGAACAGGCCATACCATTGTTTACACTCCTGACTGGAAAGTCGATCATCATGGGGCAAGACATACTTCCTATTCTGTCTACGACCCCAAGAGTGCTGAATGGCTGCCGTGGATGAAATTGGAAATGCCGGAAGGTGATGAACTTGCAAGTGCAGGGGCTGGATGTGTTCAGCGACTGGATTTAGCTGATGGCTCAATTTTATTACCCATATATTATACTTCTCAGGGAAAAAATTCCAGAGTAACGGTATGTCATTGTAGTTTTGATGGGAAGACATTGCGGTATTTAAAGAAAGGGAATTCACTTTGGGTGGATAATGAGACCAGAGGTTTGCACGAACCCTCGTTGATGGAATTTGGGGGTAAATATTTTCTTACCATCAGAAATGACCTGCAGGGTTATATTACTTCCAGTAAGGACGGTTTGCATTACGATGAGATCAAACCATGGACTTTTGACGATGGATCGCCCTTGGGTAATTACAATACCCAGCAGCATTGGGTAAGGCATTCCGATGGATTGTACTTGGTATATACACGTAGAGGTGCAGACAATGATCATGTTTTCAGACACCGTGCGCCATTGTTTATGGCCAAGATTGACACCGAAAAGTTAGCGGTAATCAGAGAAACAGAAATTGCCCTAGTGCCAGAGAGAGGTGCCAGACTGGGTAATTTTGGAGTAACAGAAATAAGTCCAAAAGAAACATGGGTGACTGTTTCGGAATGGATGCAGCCAGAAGGAGTAGAGAAGTATGGAAGCGATGGCAGTGTTTATGTTGCCAAGATAAATTGGAAAAAGCGCAATAAATTATTTGGCAAATAATCTTGATGCTATGTCTTTACAGTTGGTGCTGATCTGTTTTACCGCCTATTAGAGCTATTATAATCCTTGTTTTTCAAAAGATCAAACATAAACCCAGAAGCGTTTAACCAATTCAATTTAGATTTTTGTTTAAATTAATTGATATATTACCTTCTTTTCACCACCCATTAAAGTTTATTTTCATGAATGAGCAAACCATCAAACCCAACAGAATCCTCTCCATAGATGCACTGAGAGGATTTGATATGTTGTTTATTATTTTTGCGGATCGTTTTTTCGCTCTGCTTCACAAAGGTTCCCAATCCACGATTACAGGTTTTTTGGCCAACCAATTTGACCATCCCGATTGGTTTGGATCCACCTTTTACGATATTATCATGCCGCTGTTCCTTTTTATGGTGGGGGCTGTTATTCCTTTTTCCTTGTCCAAAAGAATGCAGGAAAATACAGGAAAGGCTCAGATTTATAAAAAACTCTTTAAGCGGGTCTTTATCCTGTTTTTCTTGGGATGGATTGTTCAGGGAAATTTACTGGCCTTGGATGTCAATACCTTTAAAATCTTTAGCAATACCCTTCAAGCGATTGCAGTAGGCTATTTCTTTTCTTGTCTGGCTTTTATTTATTTGAGCAGGAATGGGCGCTATATTATGTTTGCTGCTTGTTTGATCATTTATGCCTTGATACTCACAGTTCCCAATGTTCCGGGAGTTGGTCAAAGTGTGATTCTTCCTGATAAAAATTATGCTTTGTATTTGGATCATTTGGTATTGGGTCGATTTGACGATGGCTATCAATACACCTGGGTACTGACTGGTTTTGGATTTATAGCTACTACCTTGTCCGGACTCTTTGCTGGAGAGTTGATTAAATCCAATCTTCCTAGAAATAAAGTGGCCCTTTACCTATTGATTGTGGGTGTTGCAGGATTGGCATTGGGCATGATTTGGGGAATTTGGCATCCGATTGTAAAAAAAATATGGACCAGTTCATTTGTGCTCGCCTCCTCTGGCGTTTGTTTTCTTTTAATGGCCCTGTTTTACTGGATCATTGATGTGAAAGGTAAGGTGAAATGGACTTTTATGTTTAAAGTGATCGGGATGAATGCCATTACTGCATATGTGCTTTCCCATGTCATTAGCTTCCCTGATATAGCCCATTTTCTATTGTATGGTTTGGAGCAATATACAGGTGCCTATTATGGTGCATTGACCACCCTTGGTGGTTTTGGCTTGCTTTACCTTATATTATGGTACATGCATAAAAACAATACTTATATAAAAATATAGTTCAAAAATTCTTCGCTTTCATGACTTTACCCATTAAAACCTATCTACTTATTTTAGCAATAGGTAGCCTTTTTCTCTTTTCCTGTGGAACGAACCAGCCGTCTGCAGAATCAAGCATTTATGGTGACAATATGCTTCACAAACTGGCCTATAATAATCCTGGTTTGCTGGTAGACTTAGATGCTGGTTTTAAAGCCGTACCCATGCCCATGGACTTTGATGGGGATGGAGATCTCGATTTGTTGATTTCAGAATCCGGGAGCTATACTGAATCTGGAATTTTCTACTTTGAAAATATTTCAGGGAACACGGAAATGCCTGTATTTAGAAGGAGAATGAAGGTGTCTTTTGAAAGAAGGAGGTTGGGCGATGATGGTTCCAGGTTTCAGGCCTCTTATGTGGGGGAAGGAGTGCACGTGCTTACCCCTGATAGGGTTAGAGAAAAACTTTTGATTTATAAAAATGTGCCTCAAAATGTCTTTTGGGATGAAAATGAAGTGCATTTACCTGTTGATGGATACGATTACTTGCACAACTGCAAAACAGAGTGGAAAATTATTGATTTTGATGGGGATGGTGTCCATGATTTGATGGCAGTTGCCACACGGGACAAACCCAGAACTTACCGAGGCCGGATAGGGGAACTGGCGAAAAAACTTGAATTTGTAACCGATGGAAAAAGCCATGTATTGTTTTTGAAAAATTCTGGCACCAATGAGGATCCAGTATATGAAAGTCCCCAAAGACTTTTGAAATCAGATGGATCTCCTTTATCCGAAGGGTTATCGATGAAACCCATGTTTGCGGATTTTGACAATGATGGAGACTATGATTTTTTGAGTATTGGTAAAAACCATGAAAATTTTGACATTGACTGGAACGATGACTTTATCGTTTACTTCGAGAATACCGGTTCTGCTACAGAATATGAGTTTGGCCTAGGGATAGCTTTGAAAATTGATGGACTTCCCATCCAATATGAGTCTAGGGCTACCATGCATCAGACGGCAATTGACTGGAACAAAGATGGTTTTATGGATATTTTGGCTGGGGATGAAGATGGGAAAATCTCTTACCTCAGGCATACTGGAGAAATCAAAGACGGAATACCTCAATTTGCAGCGCCAGTATATATTCAGCAAGAAGCCAAATATGTAGATTTTGGTGCTTTAGTGGCGCCTAGGATTTTTGATTGGGATGGAGATGGATTGGATGATATTATTAGTGGAAATGGAGTGGGACATATTGGCTTCATTAAAAACCTTGGAGGGAAAGACCCTGTATGGGATGCTCCTCAATTGCTTGAGGCAGATGGAAAGCCTATCCGGTTGATTCAAACGGAAGCCCTTCCCAACACTGAGGCCCCAATTTGGGGGTATAGCACCATTGATGTGGGTTATTGGGATGAAGATGATTTGCCGGA
>TARA_R110001599_G_scaffold7963_5_pt1 | contig 12984 bp, 2 predicted proteins | sample TARA_R110001599 | Tara Oceans TARA_R110001599 (sample SAMEA4398360) | marine metagenome | biome: Polar Biome; feature: [MES] marine water layer (ENVO:01000295) within the mesopelagic zone...; material: water (ENVO:00002006), including particulate matter (ENVO:01000060) such as...... | reverse complement strand
TCTGGACCATCAGGACAAGGTTGACATGGATATTCAGGTACGCTAGTATTTTCACGTTGACCTACTGTAGTATTACCGAATGCACCATCTACTGGAGATATATCATATGTAACACCATTATATGTCCATTGATCATCATCTACACCTGATTGAACAAAGTTAAGTAAATCATCTCCTTCTGCTACATCATAAACTTGACCCGCTTGATATGCGCCTTGAAACTGTCTTACTCCTGCCTCATCTAGTGCTGTGTATGTCATTTCTGCTAGTTCTTCTGGTGTAGCATCTGGGTTATCAGCTTTAATTTTAGCATTGATATCTGTAATAGCTTTATTATAATATGTGCTATTTGTACCATCATCCCATCCAGCCTCTTTTAAATAGTCTTGATCATCTTTATAGAAGTCTTGAATAGCATTAACTTGTCTTTCCCCTCTTATGTAATTTGAGTGAAAGTCTTCTTCAGAAGGTAAGTCTGCTTCATCAACACCTCGCGCTTTTTGAAGCAACTTATAAGTTTCATATCTCTTAAGTCTTCCTTCTTCATTCTCATCAGAGTTATACCAATCCGTCCAACTATCAGTACCGCCCATTAATTCGTCACCTGTTTTCCATGAAGGTTCGCCCCCTGATTGCATCATTGTAATACCTTGAGATGCAAACTCCATTTCTCTAGGAGATGCTACATTTGGATCAATGCTTCCATCTTGTACACCATCAATAAACATTTGCAGTGCATTTTGTCTATCTTGTACTTCCATACCATCTTGACCATAACCGCTATATCCAGCAAAGCCTCCGCTAACAGATGCATCACCTTCCATATTTTTATTTATCAATCCTGTGTTTGTATCCCAAACACCTCTTGACATATTAGGATCATATGATGTACCCATCATGTTGTCAGCCATAGACATTTTCATCATGTCTTCTTTAGCTTGCTTTCCTTTTACATCTTTAAATCTTTCATTAATACCACCAGCAAGATTAACAGCAAAGTTTGATGTTTCTTTAAATGCATTCATGCCAGGACTATTCATAAAGCCTTGCATTGCCGTATTTAACTTAGTACCAAGACCAGGGCCTTCTGGTTCTGGATCCGTCATACTACCTTGACCATCATATATAGAAGGTGCCGCTGTTTGTTCAGTAGCAAGCTTTTGCATTTTTTGTTGATAAGGTGTAGGGCCCATTGCTGGATTTGCGTTTTGCATCTGCGCATCTGCAACTATATTCTGACTGCTAGCATAATCATTATTTATTAACTCATTAAAATATGCTGAACCAGGACCTTGCTGTTGTTTAAATATATTCAACAATTCTGTACCAGGTTGTGCTTTAGTTAACTCTCTACCATATGCAGCCATTGGATTCATAGCTTGTGTGTCTGCCTCATTCATTGGTTGCGCTTGCTGATCTCCGGTAAACTGTTGAAGACCCTCTACTTTTTGAGCAAACTCAAAAGGATCAATACCTATAGCCTGTACATAAGGATAAGCAGCTAATGGTAATCCATCCTCAAAACCTTTCATCATTTCTTGACCAAATGCTAGTTTAGATAAACCTTCCTTGTTTTTTTGCAACATAAGATCTGCTGTATCAGCCTGTATCTTATCTGCATATTCATCATTTAATAAACCATAATACTTATTAAGCTCATACTGTTTAGAAACCTTAGCTGGTGTTATCTTCTTTCTAGACTTAATACCGTGATCTGCTAACATCTCCTTACCCATCTTCATTTTCTGAGTATCAGAATATATAAAAGATTGTTCTGGCAAGAACATTGGAACACCACCGCTTCCATGTCTAGGACCGCTGATATCATAAAGACCAAACTGACCATCATTGTTCAAATCAGTTAGAACAGTCTCTCCACCTTCAGCTTCAATGTTAGCAATATCTCTTGGTACAGAAGATAAACTATATCTTACATCTGTATCTGAAGGACCGGATGCTTCATTTGAATGAGAGTTAAATGTTGTCAATCCATAATTTTGTTGGTCGCCTGTAACATGACCACCATGTGACTTCTTAACTAATTCACCATCAATCAATTCAAAACCTTGAGGTAGATTTTCTATACGAACTTTATATTTAGTATTCTTAATTTTTGGCATATTATAATATTTTAACGCTGCCACCAGCAGCCATTATTTTTGCAATTTGCTCTGTAGATAATTCTACTGAATCCATATCATGAGGGCTTGACTTTTTATAAGATCTGCCTTTAGGACTTGCCCCTTGTATCTCTTGTAGTAATTGTTGTAAATATTGTTGCATCTGCATAAGCTGTTGAGGATCCATCATTTGTTGCATCATCTGAGCTTGACCTTGAGGATCCATCATTTGTTGTGCCGCATCATTCATGTATTGCATCTCCATCATTCTAGGATCACTAGGTTGCATGTTAGGTTGCATTTGACGTGGTGTATCGTTCTCATAAACATCTACCATACCACCCTTTTGTTTAAACATTGCATCATACTCAGCTTGAATAGCATCTCTTTCTTGTTGCAACCTTGGTGTAGCTCCAACATATCTCATTACACCTGAGTCATCCGTATAGTAATTATCTTCGCCTGTTCTCATTTGATCACCTTCAAAGTTTCTTGACTTATATCCGTCATATACACCTCCTGGATTATTATATAAATCTAAAACCTCATCATCCCCATAACCTGCAGATATTACACTATGCTGTGAGCCACTAGATGCGCCACCTGGTTGATTATACATATGACCTCTAATTAGATCTCCTTCTTGTGTTGGCATAGTCCCTTTAGGTTGAAGTTCAAATCCCATTTGCTCAGCGTAAGAATTAAATTGAGCATTTCCGGGTATCATAGGAATCTTATCACCAGGACCATATGTTCTACCATTTACCGCAAACTCTTCCTGACCTTCAGGAATTGTAACTCCAGCATCTCTCATTATTTGACAGGAATATGTATTACAAGCAAAGCCCGTATTATCTACCCATTTTGCTAAGTTATCAGATATTCCAGCTTCTGAAGCGGATGCATTAGCATCTCCAAGTTCTCTAGCTCTTGCTGATACAGCTCCTCTAACATCCGTTACTCTAGACATCTCTGTATCATATGCAGCATTGGCAGCATTAAGTCTTTCTTGCATTGCTAGTTGTTCTGGAGTTAAGTCTGGAAGTACAGCCTCTTCACCACCCTCTTGACGTATTCTTTGACCTTTACCCGCAAATCTAGTTGGGTTAGAATGAACTTGTTTATCTTTAGTCCAATTCCAAGGTGATATATTATGAGCAAATTTACCTACTTTAGTAAAATCATGGTCTGGTCTACGCTCTCTTCCTCCCATATTATTACCACCTCTTAAATCTCTTCTTTCTTGTCTTTCATTCTGACGTGCATCCTTATCCATTTGTCTTTCCTCTGGAGATCTTCTATATGGAAAACTACCACCGGTTCCATCATCTACAGGACCTAATCCAGAACCTCCTCCAGGTCTTGGGCCAGTTGCGCCTGCAGTAGCACCTTGTTGACTTAACATGCTCTGTTTAACCATATCTAAACCATCATTTAAAAACTGTCTTTGTGATGCACTAGCATTTGTTATTTTTGATTTTGCTTCATCTGTATTAAAAATTGAAGGTTCTCTTTCGCCACCCTCTTGAGCAAAAGGAAGACCAAATCCTCCACCCATTTGCATAGGCGGCATTGTCCCAACACTTTCTTGCATAGTATCTGGACTTGGGCCTTTCATCTGTCCTTGCATTTGCATCATTAGTTGCTCCATCTCCATTGCATGTTGCTGTTGCATCCTTCTAATGAGATCTTCATACTGTCTAACTATAGCTTCCTGACCTTGAACATGATTCATTTCAGGAGCTTCCATTATTTCTCCCATTATCTCTTTTCCATCCTGACCTTTCTGAATTCCGCTCATTATTTTTTGTTGAACTGCGGGAGGAAGGGCGTTGAAACCCGGGTTATTATAGGAACCACCATTCTTGTAATTTTGCATCATCATATCATTTAAATTTTCTTGACTATCTTCAGGTAACGTTGCATCTTTATCATAGTAACCTACACCACCTTTGGAATCCATTCCAAATTGCATACCCTTTGGCATATCTTTCTTATCAGTTTCAAACGCTGATCTTTGATCTGCAACATATTGCAGTTGATCTTTTTGATTTTGATCTAATCCAGACATATCACTTTGAAGTTGATTAAATGATTTATAGCCTTCTTTTTCATAATCAAACGGTTTGTTAAGTAATTCGCCTGTATTAACCTTCTCACCTTTTTTAAATAGGTTACTGTATTTTTTCTTTGTAATATTTGATTGATATCTAGGATCGTTATAAGCTGTATTATAGTTTCCAGTTTCTGAATCATACTTCATCATAAGTTTATCACCGGCATTATCCATAAAACCTTTTGGCGTCTTACCTTTCATAACAGCCATAGTATCCTTATGTCTATTACGTTTTGCCTTCATATCTCTAAAAGCGCCATCTCCTAAACCATCTCCGTCTTTATCTTTACCTCCAAATAATCTACCAGCACCTTCGCCAATAGTTGCAAGTAAGTTTACGTTCTTACCTTTCATACCAAGATTCATTGGCATGTATGCGCTATTTATATTACCTCTAACACTATCATCTATTTGATTATAGTTTAAAGCATTATTAATACCCATTCCATACTGAGCTTCACCTAAAATGTTCTCGTATCTACCAGGTTGCCCTCCTTCTTGAAAACCCCACCATTTTTTAGTATTCTTCCAAGCTTGTGATGGAGTTTGATTAAGATCAATTACGCCACCTGTCCAATCTGAAGACTTTTTAACCACATGATCTGCAGCATCCTCAACTAATTGAGCGCCCTCATCAAAGATGTTTTTAATCCATCTACCACCTTTATATATATAGGATACACCATTAATAACCTTTCTTGCGCCTTCCTTCAAACTTGGATTATCAATCATAGGTAAAACCATATCTTTCACTCCTTGCGTTCTACCTTTATATTTACTACCTCCAACTGTAGATCTACCCTTATAGTTATTTGCAAGAGTATTGAAAACCATATCAGGATCTGTTAGTGCACCATCGCCACCTTTACCAATACCAAATTTTGACGCTATATCAGCAATACCTACTACTCCCGTAGTCTGACCAACTGTTTTATCATCAACACCATAGGCTCTACACACACCATCAGCACAATTGTTATCTGCAAAATTATAATCTTTTGCTGACTCTGATGCTGTAGTATTTAAGAAGTTTGCAAGTTCATTTGAGTTTAATTGTATATCTAATGTTCTTGCGCCAGCTCCTTTGAGGAATGTATCCATAACCCCTTTATCCTTATAATGTTGTGCATACCTACTTCCTTTTCCAGCATTGTCATCTCCCCCGCTATCATTTACCATAGCATAGTTCTGACCTTTTTCTTCCCATCTATTAACTAGGGCATCTTGAACTTTATCATCATTATCTCTATACTGCAATACGGGATTGCCATTAGGGTCAATCAATATAGTTTCAATATGACCAGGGGGCATATTCAAATATTCATAGCTTGTACCTTTTGGATACGCTACAACTTTTGTTGTATACCCGCTGCCTTCTTTTATAATATCCTGATAATTAGGAATAGTCTCAGAAGCTACAACATCTTGTGAGCTTCTTGCTGCTCTTTCTTTATCAGCCTTATCTTTTAAGTAATTTGCTTTTTGCTTATTATCCCAAGCATTTTGTTCTTCTGTGCCTTCCCATTCATCAATGTTATCTCCAAACACGTCAGCTCTAGCAGATTTCAATGGTACTTCATTTCCAGATTTCTGCAAGTCTCTCCACTTTGTGCCTTTGGCTGACTTTGTAAAATAAGTCATTTCCCCTGTTCTAGGATCTGTAATCTTTTTATAGTGATAGCCATCACCTCTATCTGTAATTATATCTTCAATTGGAGCTGAATAATCTAAGTCATCAACTTCTGCACCATCTTGCGCTATTGGAGTTTGGCTTGGCTGACCTTCCCTGACCATATCTACAGGTGGTCTTTTAATTTGACCTTCTGCAGGTTCTCCTTGAGTAGGTTGTATCGGACCTTCTGGTGCTGGAGCTGTTTGTTGTTCTTGCAATTCATTCATTGCACCCATTATCTCTTGTTCACTTAATCCGGCAGATACAAGACCTTGCTGAATTGCTTCCATTGGAACCTCATTCTGAGCTAGGGTCATAATTAATTGAGCCAAGGGCATACCTTGTTCTATTGCTGATTTAATTGCGGGTACTAATTGTTCCATTGGATCATTGGCGGAAGCTGGCATTTCATCCTGTCCTTGCGGCTGCATCTGAGGTTCTCCTCCTGTTTGCATGAAGTCTCTCATTTTTTTGCTATGTAAACTTCTATTGTTTAGATTTGAATTGTGCATTTTTTAATTTATTGGATACAATTATAATATACGAATAATTGATAACATTTACTAATTTAGAGTTTAAGATATCATTGTAGTCATTATGTAATTGGAAGGGTGCATGTTATTCACCTTAGCTTCTCTATAATAAACTCTATTAAGTTTATCATAGTTTTTCTGCGCTTTCTGACCTTCATCTTTACCTACTACATAATCTTTGTACAAACTTAATTCTGGAGAAAGTTTAGGTCCTCCTATCTTAAACTTACGTGGTACATTCTCATTATATGTATCATATAGCCGAGTTTGCATTTTTAATAATTGAGCTGGTTGTAATTGAAAAGCATCTAGATTTAATAACTCTTCTTCTAAAAATTGTTGCTTAGCTTCAATATCTTTAGGTGTTATCTCTCCGCCTGATTGTTTTTTAATTAGATCCATCCAGCCTTTAATGTTTTTAACATAACCGGCTCCTCCTTGAGCATCTCCAGATATTAAAGAATTAGGTGAGTTCCAATTATAAATAAAAGCATCTATAGGACTAAGATCTGAATTACCTGCAGTTACTTTATCTATAACAATTTGCTCTTCTCCATCTTCATCTTTTTCATAACGTGCTGTATATCTACCCGGCCAACCCTCTTCTTCAGCAGCAGCATCAAGGTTTTTCTGAATTTCTTTTAGACTATCCATAGATCCCATACCTAAAAAATTAATTCCAGTAAAAAGATCTACATTTACTCCACCATCAGTTTCAAACTCTTTGCCATCATATTTAATGTCACTCTTCCAGTCTTTAACTTTACCTTTCCAAGTTGGCGGACGGTAAGTTCTTACACCTTGTTTTCCTTTACCTTTCTTTAAATTCTTTTGAGCTGCTAAATAATTTCTTGATCCATAAATCATAGAAGCAATTGCAGATTTATCAGGATCTTTTAAATCTGATTGCTTAGTAATGCCGTATTTTTTAGCCAGCTTCATTAATTGTTTATCTTCTGTAATGTTACTCCACGTCAATTGTGTTAATCCAGAGCTATCTTGACCTAATGTACCCGGTAAAGCTTGTTCAATATTATGTTGATAGCCACCACCACCTTCTGTTTCTTGCATTGAAATACCTATAAGGGCAGCGGACATTTCATCATACTGATCTTCTCTAATTTTAAGATCTTCCATTAAAGAGAATTTTTTATCTTTCAATGCTCCATAGAAAGCGGGGAGTTCATCATCATCCTGAAAATATGATTGATCCATTATAGCATCTAGATTAAGATCTAATTGTTTTGGATCTTTTCCTGTGTAGTAACCCTTTTCTTTTGCCCATTCTAAATTATGTCCTACATGTTCTTTTGGTATAGTGATATTAGATATACCGCCTATTCCATACATAGTGCTTCCATCAATTGGGACATAACTCCCATAATCATAAACAACAGGAACCCCTCTTTCATCATATCCTACAACTTGAGTACTGTGACCAGAGCTAACCATTCCGAGTTTATTATTTTCTCCTTTTTTATCTCTGTATTGATCAAATCCTATTATTGTACCTGGAGTCATATCTTTATATAACTCTTTTAGTTGTTCTTCAGTTAAGCGGCTTGACTCATTATTGTACCAATTTTCATCAGTAGTGTTATATAAACTTTTACCCCCTTTGCTAACTATCATGCCATGTATATCCCAACTATCTGCTGTATAATCATATTTAGTTTCACCTTCCTCATTAGTCCGGCTAAAAGATGGTTGATTCTTAATCCAATTATATGTATTAGATCCTTCACCAAATCTATCATCCACAACATCATTAGTATAATGAACAAACTCATCTGTATTTTTATCATACCTGTAACCCGTTCCAGTACCACTATCTCCAGCAGCCTGTAAACTTTGTACACCAATATTTTTCTTTAAATTCACTTCATTTAGAAAGTCATCACTTGGGTATCTTTGACCAACAAGTTTATCATAAGCATCATATGAACTAGCCAAACAACCTTTACCATAAGGATCGCAAAAATACTCACCATCTTCACCTTGATTAAGTTTATCAAAATCTGAAGCAGAAACATAAAGATCATTTAAATTACTAGCTCCGTTTTCTCCACCATCTTGAAAATTATGTTTAACTCCAACGTTAATTCCAAACTGAGGATTTTTTCCTAAATGAGCGCTAGGACTTACGCTAAACTCATTGCTTCCTTTTTGATACTTAAGATCTAAACCTAAGTCTAATGATCCATTTCTTGAAGCAAGTTCTTGCAATGGCTTAAGGTAAGTACCGTGTATATCTAAATTTTTAGAATTAATATGACCACTATACCCAAGAGCGCTTTTATTCATGAATGCATTACCGTGACCTTTAACAGAAGGTTCTTCTCTATGAGGGATTTCCAAAACTACATTGCCGGGAAAATCATATTCAAAACCAGGAAACATTCTTTTTTTATTACCAAACTCATCTAAACCTGTAACTGGAAAGTCTACATCTCTCATTGTTATTCTTCCTGACGGAATTATATTAAACGGGTTATCTACATCAGGGCTATTTCTTTTATACCCTTCTGTTGAGAAACCTGAGCTATATGTAATTTCTTCATTTGGTCCACCTGGTAAACCTCTTCTTATTATGTCCTCGTATTTGTTTATCATCTGAATGAAAGATTAAGTTTTGAATTTACTAATTTCAGAAGCATTTTCCTATTGTTAGAAAGATTTCTTCTCAGTAATATTTTATTATAATAATGTCTGAATTTTTTTCTTTGATCTTCTGCTTTATTATAATTTAAGTTTACAGAGTTCAAATTCCTTATATAGCCATTACATTCTGTTATTAAAATATTTCTTTCCGCGTTGGTAAATTCACCTCTGTCATCTGTTACATCCCAGAACTGATTGAATCTAAACTTCTGTTCAACTTTTGAATATAGTATTTGTATATCATTTGAATTTATTATTGGATATGTAAGCGCATTCAAAGGATCTTCTTTTGGTTCTAGCTCTAATCTTAATAACCCTGATACTTGTTCTGAGTTATAAATTATAGACTCATCAAAATTAAAATCAAGATCATGCCATCTATCATCTCCACATGCATTGAATTGATCTCCTTTATACACATAGCTTTCTAATTGATATTCAAGACTACGTATTGTCATTACGTTTTGACCAGTGTGTTCAACTAATTCAACTTCCCATGGATAATCTATACCATAATAATTTGCAAATAAATCACATCTATAATTATGTCTCCATATACCTCCTATATCAAAATTAGGTTCAGTACTTTCTAATAAATTATATGTACACATCCTTGGATTAGGATTTATATAATTAGGATTTCCATTTGGACCTGCTTGATAAACATCATCGCAGTCACCTGATTGTATAACAATGGCATCCGGATCTGGACCAGGAGGGCATAAGCATGTTACAGTTCTACAAATAGGCGGTGGTATATCACCATCAAAGCAATCACCATCAGGATTTGTAAAGTTTCTGGCTATTGGATCATAGTAAACAAGCGTTCCTCCACCTACAGATTCGCATTCACACTCTCCTCCTAAAGGTACCGTTTCAATTTCAATACATTGCAATTGACCACCGCAATTTGTTAAAGTACCACCGTTAGGGCAGCTACAACCTATTGTTGTTCCTAATTCAAATACACCACCTAGTGTTGCTTCTCTTGATGAATATAAAGTAACTGAAGCTAATGTAGCATCATCTGTTATTGTAGCCAATGTAGCGGCATCAGCGTCATAAATCTCTGCACCAAATGAAGCATAAGATCCATCATTATAACCTTCTAGCGTAATAATGTTTGTACCCGGATTAAGAGTAAGTGGAATAACATGCCAGTATTTAAAGTTATTCGTGTCACTATTATTAAGCTGTACTGTAAGATCTCCATTAACTGAAAACCTAGTTCTATTGTCTGCAGCAATACCAACACAATACTCTTTTTGTACTTCAACTTGAATACAGACTGTAAATCCTATCCATTCTCCGTTCGGTTGAGGACTGCTTCCTGCGCTAGTCCATACACCAACTGTATTCAATCTATTTCTCCACAGGTCGCATGAAGAACTCCATGACCCGCAAGGATCAGGTAAATAGTTATCTATCAACAATTCATTACCAAGAGCATCATCTAATCTAAAAGGACTTGATGAACTTACAGATGATATAGGCAATGGTCTTCCTGTAGCACTTTCATAAAACCTTGTACCAAAGTCTCCATAAGCTTCTATTTGCTGTGCTTTATTTACCTTTATTTCTTCTCCGCAAGATACCGGAAATATTGTAAAGCTTTCACAAACACCCGTTTTCTCATTGTATGTAAATCCTTCTGGACATTCAGTTTGAATTCCAATTGGGGTATCAATAACAGTAACTCTTGCTGGTTCAGTTTGATCAATCAATCTTTCACAATCTCTAGTTATTGCATTATAAACATATCCTTCCGGACATTGTGGTATATCTGTAGTACCAGATTGAGTAGTTAAGAAATGATTAATACTTGATAAATTTAATTCAGGATGCCAATCATGAAATGATATCCATGCTTGAGATTTTGGATCATAACTAACTGTCCAAGAACAATCATTAAAGTATTGAGGATCTCCTATTTCAATACAACGTGTATTAGTAATTGGTATTAGCGGTTCTGCAACACCTATTATATTTTGATCAACCTCTCCAATACCTTCTCCTATAGTCGTTTGACCAAGCTGAGCTGTTTTTGATTTAGGCTTTTGATAAACTGGAGGAACTAAAGGATCTTTATAATCTGTAATAGGATTTAATGGAGGTAGTTTACCACTAAATGTAAAACAATCTGCTTCTGCATCATAGCTAACTGAGTTCAGATATTCATCTCTAACTGAATAATCTCTTTTACAGAAGTAAACAATATCATCTGATATGTCATAAGCAACTTGGCAACCAACTCCAATTACAGGGTTATCAGCCAACTTGCTAAATTCTAATGCAGGATATTGACTAATAAGATTAGATGGTAAATATTTATTAAACCACCACTTCATACCACTATTAGATATAGGCTGTAAACCTTGACCATTTTGCTGGAACACCTTACCTTGTGCTTGTGATATAAAGAAGAAACCAAACGGAGTATTCATTACACCTCTTTGACTTTCACAAGATCCATACTCATTTGATAAATCAGAGTTAACTAGATTTTGAAAAGGTTGGCTAAATAATCCGCCATCCCCAATCGTTAGCTTAGTTCCAAGATCTGTTTGTAATTGATCTAGTCCTTGAAACATTTGGGGAGATTGATAAGGAAAGAATATAACAGCCCCGCTTTTATTAGTTGGTTTAATTATGTTAACTCTATCTTTAAAGTCTTTATAGTTATTAGGTAAAAATACTCTCCAAAAATCTTTCTTTGATTCTTCTTGTGCTTGTAATGAATATATTAATCTTTTTGGATAATTTGTAAAACAAGTTTCTGCAATTTCCGGATTATAATCTCTAGGCTGTATTACACCACCCTTAGTTAGGTTAGTTGCAAATCTACTTGCGCTTAATGAATAATCATATGTATAATTATTATCTCTCTTTTGTATCTCTGCGTGAAACAATTCTGCAGTTTCTTCATATCTGTGTGGATCATAGTATCTACCTTCTGGCGTATCTTCCCAATCTCTAAATGGTAGATTAACTTCTGATTCTGTAAAGAAATCTACTACACCATTACAATGAGTATACATGTATCCATATCTCATTGCAAATGCAGGATTACCTCCTTTGTTATCAAATATCTGACCAATACCTGTTACACATGAACCCGAACCTCTATCTAAATAAAATAGATCATTTGGCATTGCGTCTGATGCACCAGATCCTATAATAGTTGTTAGTTTTTTTGCTAGTTCTGTAGTATCATATTTCCTAGTATTCATCCAGAATCTAGGATATGGAATATTTATTCTTTGTAGATAGTTATAAGGAAACTGATCCGGTTGACCATATAAAAAATCTGTGAATATAGGCATGATAACCTTTTCCGTATATCTATCAACATATGTATCTCCGCTAAATATTGGCGCAGTTGTGTAAGTTCTATCTGGTTTATCATCAGTAGTATCTATTGGATATACGCAAGTGGGCATTACAACTTGCTTAATACCTTCAAGCTGACCATATTGATTTTCAAAGTTAAACTTTAATGCACCATATAAAACCGATATATCTTTGGTTTGATTTATATCAGGATTCTTAATAAACTGATTTCCAGAACCTCCATCTGCATCGCCACCAAGGGTAAATCTTGATTTATCTACAGGAGCTCCAAATACCTGCGGTTCATCTAATTCAGAACTTGTTTGAATAACTACAGTGTCTGGTCTAAATAAATTATTTACTTTAAAATCTGTATTGAATGTTTGAAAAGTACTCCCAATATAGTTTGATTCTATATTTCTAGTTCTATATATTTGTCCAGCTTGTGTTTTATCATATGAATCAAATAAACCGTGAGAGTTATACTTATATGCAAAATCTTCAGCAGAAACTAAGTTGTATAATAAATCTATAATTTTTTGAGCACCAATT
>TARA_R110001599_G_scaffold2672_10_pt1 | contig 12985 bp, 20 predicted proteins | sample TARA_R110001599 | Tara Oceans TARA_R110001599 (sample SAMEA4398360) | marine metagenome | biome: Polar Biome; feature: [MES] marine water layer (ENVO:01000295) within the mesopelagic zone...; material: water (ENVO:00002006), including particulate matter (ENVO:01000060) such as...... | reverse complement strand
TGTATAAGTACCTTCGCTAGTACTATGATTAGCGATATAGGAAATTATCTTGTTGATGATCTAGATGCTGATATAGGATTTGTAATCAACCCTAATACAAACAAGGTGAGTATTAGAAGGAATAGTAGAAGCGATATAGATTTAGGAAAGCTAGCTCAATTATTGATAGATGGTGGTGGACACCATGCAGCTGCCGGAGGATCATGTACAGAGAAGTTCCTGCAATTTAGTAAATTATTTAAACCATATGATACCAGAAAATAATTCAGACCCATTAAAGTCTATATATCAACAAGACCTCGAGCATGCATTTTACAGTTTTTGTAGCTATGTATGCATCACCCGGAATAAGAAAATGAACATCGCGAGTATATTTATAACATTATTAAATGATAATAACTTGCTCGATGTATTTATGACACTTTGTGATCATGATTCAAAATATGATGCCGCTCGAGCCTTCCTCACGATTGAGCCTAGTTTACAGAAAAGTAAATATCTTAAGAGATATATAAACAAAAATGTTGACATTAAGTAGCTAAGTAGCTATAATAAAAGAATAAAAATTATGAGTTCATTTACGACAAGCATGTTCGATTCAATTAAAGAATCATTGACAAAGGCCCCATCATCCGGTTTTAAGGATGTCCTGAGATTTAAGCCAGGTGTTTCATGTGAGGTAAGACTTTTACCAAATCTAGAAACCCCTAGTGAGACATTTCATCATTACTTTTCATTCGGTTGGGAGAGTTTTGCTACTGGGCAATATATAAACGTAGTTTCACCTCAATCAATTGGTGATAGATGCCCACTAGCAGAAGCCCGATACCAACTACGTCAACGTGGTTCCGCTGATGAGCAAGCTAAAGCCGCTAAGGTCATGCGAAGAGAGCAATGGCTGGTGAACACATATGTTATTAGTAATAGTGATGATTCAGATGCCGCCGGTAGTGTTAAGATTTTAAGATATGGTAAACAATTACATAAAATTATTACTGATGCAATTGAGGGAGAAGATTCCGACCAATTTGGTGCCAAGGTATTTGATCTATCTGATAAGGGCTGCTCATTCAGAGTTAGGTGTGATAAACAAGGAGATTACCCAACTTATGTCGCTAGTAAATTTCTCATCCCCGGACCAGTCCCCGGGCTAACATCCTCTGATACGGAAGGTATTTACAAACAAGTACATAGTCTTAATGATACCTTCCCTATTAAGAGTTATGACGAGATTCAAGAGATCGTAAACGAACACTTACATTGCCGATCTACAACTAGTGTTGTGGTTGATAGTACTCTAGAGGTACCATCTGCGAGTGATAATGATATTACAGAGGACGTGTCGTGGGAAAGTACTGAGAAGAGTAAAACTCCCAAGAATGAAAAGACGCCAGAACCTGAAATCGAAATCCCGGAAGATCTATTAGAGGGTCTAGAGGATCTATAATGCCTTCGCAATCACAAGAAGCTCCTAAAGGTCAACCACCTGCCCCAGAGCTTATACCCGCACCGCCGCCTGTTACTAGTTCCAAGGCCCCAGAGGGCTATAAACCAGCTAGTGAGGATATCGAGAATTTAAATCAATTAAATCTAGTTGAGAACTTTATAGGATCTATATATGGAGAAGCGAAACAAATAGATAAGTCAAATATAGGAGATAGTAAGTATACACGAGGATTAACGTTCGATGCTAAACAAGAAATATTAAATCTACGCTCTGAAGTTCATCAAAATATACCATCTCAACAATTACAATCCCCAGGTCAACAACCCATAGCTAATCAAACATATAATTCCGCTAGAGGGGCTCAACCCGTACCTCCCCCGGTACATCCCACTCAACATATGCAAAATAATAATATACCCGCAGGTGATTCATTAATATTAAAACATGAAATTGATCAGATAAAGCAGCAGGTAATTGAGATTAAAAAATTATACGATGAGTTTTTTAAATTAAAAGTAGTAAAAGGTTCTTGGCTCATTAGATATGATGATAAGGAAGTTAAATCACCTACGATAGCTAAGACATGGAATACTGTCAATAAACTATTAAAGAATAAATCAAAAAATATTAATATAGAATATATTGAATCAAATGACTGATGTTAATCAACTAAATATAACGGATAGGCCTGGGTTTATTGACAGTTTTATAGGCTCAATCACCCGAGTAACAGAGGACTGCATATTAGATATTAATAGCAGCAATATATCCTGTCTCTGTGCAACCTCCGATGGTACATTAGTACAATATAATGAATTTTCCCACGAGAATACATTCGATCAAATTATTAATATCCCAGATATCAAGAGATTACATAAAATAATGTCATGTACATCTGATAATATATTAACATTAAACTTAGATAATAATAGTATTTCATATAAATCCCCGGAAACTAGATTTAAGTTCTATTTATTAGATGACGGTATTTTACAGCCCCCTGCAATAAGTCTAGATAAAATAAAAACACTAGAATATGATAATATCTTTGAGATTGATCATTCCCGGCTTACCGACTTAATAAAGGGTAGTACATTTACAAATGAATCTGAGAAGATGTACATTTATACAGATGATTTAGGTGATGTATATGGTGAGTTAACGGATAAAGAGAAGCCTAATATGGACAGTTTTTGCGTAAAATTAGCATCAAACGTCAGTAAACCTATCTCCCCGTTAGCGTTTAATTTTGAAAATATAAGAATAGTGAGTAGCACTAGATGTGATAAGTTAAAATTTAGTATAAACACAACACTATCAATTATTAGAGTAGATATAGCTCAAGAGTCATGTAATATTTCATATATAATATCTGCTCTAATAAAGTAAACTCAATTATGCAAAAAATTAACAGAATAAAAAATAATATATATACCCCGAGTTATTTCCTTAAACGGATGAAAGATAATGGGTATGGTATATGGAAGATATTTGATAAGTATGGCCCACATGATAGTAGATACTGGACGATGATAATTGACCCCGGTGGATTCTCTGTTTGGGTGACTTGTTACTTTAATAAACATGAACTGAATGATGTATACTTCGAGCTTGATGATGGCGGAAACCGTATACCTAAAAAACTCTTAATAAAAACTTTATCCATCGAAACTATTATCTCTAACCTGTTATCTTTTGGTGTAGATAATACAGAACCCTTTGATTCTTCCCTTATTATGATAAATAAGGATGATGGTACACAAGAATTCACCAGAAAAACCTCCGCGCCGGGGGCGTCCACCGGGCAGTAAGAATAAGAAAAATTCTAAACATATTGATGATGATATATCTCCTGCTCTAGAATCTGCGTTGGCAGAATATCTAGACAAACAGACTGCAGTAAAGAGCAAGTCTATTAATAATTTAAAATCATTAGAAGGTTTATTGAGACAATACTTAAATAGTTTTATATTACTTGGGTATACTCAAGATAATCAACGCCTAGTCAATCTAATTAGTGCTAGTTCTGAGCAGAATGCAGATTCACTTAGTACTGCACTTAATAAGTTCGTAATAAATAATACAAAACATCCACCACACCCTACATTATAAAAATTAAAAAAATAACTATTTTAGGTAAAGGTTTTATAGGAAATTATCTATCAGATAATCTAGATAAGATCAACCCATCACATATAACCGAGATACTAACTAAAAAATCTCACGGATATCATAAACCTCATATGTTTATACAGTATATAAAGGATAACCGACCAGACATTATAATAAATGCATGCGGCTATACTGGTCGCCCGAATGTTGATGCATGTGAGGATGATAAAGCAGACTGTTGGGATTTAAATGTTAACCTACCAGTTAATATATCGACCATCTGTAAACTATATAGTATACCCTTCATACACGTTAGTAGCGGGTGTATATATACAGGATATGATAAAGAGTATACAGAAGAGGATGAACCTAATTTTGGTATAGGGTCCGATGATAGTAGCTGGTATAGCAAGACGAAGCATGCATGTGAGACTATATTAGATATAAAAAGAACATATATCTTACGTGTTAGGATGCCATTCTGTGCCGATAATCGCGATAGAAGTATCTTAAGTAAAGTCTTAAATTATAATAACTTAATTAATATGGATAATTCCATGACATGTGTCGAGGATTTTACCATTTTTATATCCAAATTTATTGAAAAAATTGATAGTACCGGCATGAGTGGTGGTATATTTAATGTATGTAACCCGGGACGTATAAACTTAAAGCAAATAACAGATATATTTAAGTATAACGGTATAGGTAATAAATTGTGGAATTTTGTTGATATAAAAGACTTAGAACTTAAGGCTAATAGATCAAACTGTGTTCTTGACTGTACTAAAATATCAAAACTAAACTTAAACCTCCCTGAAGTTGGTATAAGTATGGAGAAGTGTATATCAAAACTATCAAAAATTTTATTAAAACGAGATGATTAGTAATAATACTGATATGGAAACCGGGATGCTATACGCGGTTAATAAAGGTAAGTATCTCGGAGATAATTTAGTCATAATAAATAGAACAGATGATTGTATTAATTTTTTAAGTTTAAATGATATGAAAAACCGCGCGATATCTAAAGAAAATGTAGTTACCGGTATTCAAGATAATATTTTAGAGTTGCTAGACAGGTTACCAGAGGATATACTTAATACTTGTAAGCAACAATATGAAAAAAACACTAATAATTGATAGTAATAACTTATTATATAGAATATTCTTTATGAATAAGGCCCGCGGGACTGATGTTAATACATTACTCGTATTTTTAAGATGCATCCGGTCATATGTAGATATGCTAGACGGAGTTGATAACATAATCACTGTTTGGGACGCCCGCTTAGAGCGAGAAAGTTCCAATTTTAGGAAGGATGCAGCTGATACTGATTATAAGGGAACTAGAGATAGAGAATCACTAGCTGAAGCCCATGCACTAGATGATCAGATTTATAAAGCTATTGAATCTATAGGTGGAATGAATATGTTCCCTAACCGTATGGAGGCAGATGATGTAATTGCATGGCTAACTCATACGCTAACTGATCATCAGATAACAATTGTAACAGTCGATCAAGATATGTATCAATTAATTAATGAGAATGTAAACGTATATAGCCCTATTAAGAAGATAAACATAAATACACATAATTTTGAGGAAGTTACTGGTACTAACCGTAAAAACTTCCTATCATATAAGGCGTTGATAGGTGATAAATCTGACAACATCCCCGGTATACCTAAAGTAGGTAAGAAGACTGCATTAAAAATTCTAGATAAAGGTATTGAATCTGAATTAACACCAGATAATCTATTGGTATATAAGAAGAATATAGAGTTGATGGATTTATCGTATGGATATACTGTACATGATAGAGAAGTTGATGTATATGAAGATCAATTAAGAAAATTGCAGACATGTACGCAGAGTAAGAATGATCTTAAGAGAATATGTATACATAATGCTGTATATGATATATCAAATAATATTGATAATTGGTTTAAACCGTTTGAGCCACCGGAAAGTAGCGTACCTAACGTGATAAACCTCATTGCCTCCCTAAATATAAGCAAATGAACGATAATTTTAAATACTCCGATCGAGTTGATCCTCGAATAATCACCTCACCATTTGATGGTAGCCCAGTAAAACCAAAAATCCAAGTTAAAGTTATTGGTGATGTACAAATAACTGAAGCTCACTGGTACTGTCCTACATCTGGTAGATTTATACGTAAAGGTACGGTTGAGATTAAGAAACTTGATAAGAAGTAAATATCGGTATTGAAATTACCGTATAACTATCATATAATATATATATGATTAGATTACCGGATCAGTATGTGGTAGAAAAGTTCTGTCAATTCAGCGGCTACCCTAAGTATAACAAAAGAGCGAACACATGGCAAGCCGGATGCCCAATGTGTAGAGAAGGTACCAGCTGGGGAAAGAAACGCCGATTATATTATAAGCTGGACAAAAACTACGTCTTCTGTTTTAATTGTAGCTGGAAAGGCAGTACATTAGATTACGTTAAGCATATAACAGGTCTAACGGTTGAAGAGATCGTTAGAGAGTCCTTAGCATATGACACCAATAATATTAGTGTAGTACAGAAGGATATAGGTTCATCTGAGACTATTGCTGACCCTCATGATGTTCCTAGTTTACCTACTGATTCTATAAACTTATTTGATAAGCAACAAGTAAGTTATTGGCTGAGTAAGTCAGATGATACCTCTCATCATAATAAGGTAATTAAGGACGCAGTATCATACGTTAAGTCTAGATTATTAGATGTATCTATAAATAAACCGAAAACATTATGGGTAAGTTTAAATGATTTCACACATAAGAACCGTATAATACTACCATTTTATAATAATGAAAATAAAATTATTTTCTATCAATCCCGTTCGGTATATAATACAGGTAGCCAATCGAAGTACTTGAGTAAGTCTGGTGGTGCAAAGAGTATATTTAACATTGATAACGTCGATCGTTCATTAGATAGTATATTTCTATTTGAAGGACCTATAGATAGCTGTTTTGTTAAAAATGGTTTAGGAGTCGCCGGTATATCTAACGGTCCGGATGAAGACCTCAACCCCATTCAACAAAAACAAATAAGTGAGTTTAGATTATACAATAAAATATGGGTATTAGATTCCCAATGGCTAGATGATACCAGTTATATGAAGAGTAAACTACTAATATCACAAGGATATACTGTATTTATCTGGCCAGAAAGTATTGGTAGGAGATACAAAGATATAAATGAACTATGTATGGATATTAATACACCGGGTATTGGTCATAAGTTTATAATTAAAAACTCCCATACTGGTCTCAAGGCTAGCCTATTGCTAGCTAATATACCATCTAATCGTTAGATATTAAATAACTCTTTAATGCTTCTGACAGGCTCCGAAGATCTTGTGCAATTCTACCAATCTTCTTGGTCTCACTTCTAGAAATTTCATCAAAAATAGTATCACATGGAGCACTGTTAATCTGCGAGTTTAGAGAATCCTCACCTAACCCATTTAAGTAATCAATGAACCCCTCAACATCATCCACCCATCCAGTTATCTTACTAGCATACTCAATATTCTGCGCCTTCTGCATCTCACTAGCTGGATTATCACCCGGATTAGGTACTATAGCCCCTCCCGCCGGTCCTGGCTCAACATCTAGCATCGATGGATCAGTCCCAGGATCTAGTTGATTAGCAGCCGCTTCTGCATCCGCACTAGCTAGCTCATCATCAGTAGTTATACCCTGTTCGTCGATTAAAACGTTTAAAAATCTTTCAGTAAATGTCTTCATATTGATAATTATTTATACTAGAGCCTAAATAAAACATATGGACAATGACAAAAAAGACCCGGAATCAGCAGAAAATATAGTATTTGAAGATTTAGTACAGTACGCAAATCAGTATACACAAGGTGCTCACCCTACTGGTCGAAATTCAGATGGTAAGAAGTTAACAGTATTAGATTTATTAAGAGTTGATGCAGATGACAACTCAAAAGCATCCAACATATTACCTTATGAGATGAGTACTTTTATGGATACCTTAGGTAATGCGTATGTTAACCTGGTTGAAATTCAACAAATGATTGCAACTGCATATAAGTCTAGCTTAACCAAGGATACAAAGAAAATCCGGAAAGGGTTAGGATTATTAAATAAGAACATACAGCAGCAGAAAAAGATGATTAAAGATTGTGGAAAGATAATTGATAAGTTGAGTCATTAAGAAAGTAGAATAAATAATAGTATGCTTAATATAGTTAAATCTATATCCATACTATGCTTAGTATCTGGATTAATCTCATGTATATTTTATGTTTTTTTTAATATATCACCAATAGGCATATTCTTATTATGCTCGATAATACAGCTTACATCTAGCTGGTATATAAATACATACATTAATTATAAAAACAATAAACTGATTATGAGTCAACAATCTGAACTTATATCTCGGATTGAGTCAGAAGCTACTATAGCTCCATGTACATATTGTGACCATGAAAACATGATACCTATTACCCCAAACGAAAATAATGATTTTGAATGTATATCGTGCGGTGAGATGAATGGAGTATATGTAAACATTACAATAGCACAGAAGACGGTACCTATTGATGCCGAGCCATACGAAGTTACTAGTTTTAATAGTAGTAAGAGTAATATACCCGATGTAATAAAAGCTGATAACTCTAATAATGACGATGAAGAGTAAACCAGCTAGTAAGTTTAACCCAACTCGGGAGGATAATATACCTATAACTATTGAAAATATAGAGAGTATTAATAATAAATTCTGGGAACAAGAGAGTGTTAGTCTATACAAGTGTTATAAAAACGGTAATGTATACTCAAATAATAGCAAAAAGAAGACCTCTATAAATTTAATACAAGATATGATAAGACTTTTAGGTGAGCAATATAAGAGTAACAGTAGTGGAACTCAAGAACATGATATTATTATTGAGAATATAATAAATAATCTGAAATTGCTAGACATATTAGATACCGGTGTTGACAAAAATTGTATACTATCTATAATACAAGGATATACCTTAGGGTGTCTTGATAATTATGAAAAAACCAATTAATAAACTGAAAGATAATTTCTTAACGAAAACCGGTGAGTCACTTAAGATGAACCAGGATGAAATCTCCCGCTGGAGTTGTTTAATCGAGGCGGTTGAATTTATAAATAAAAAAGGTGACCAGATAGGAATGGACATGAATAAAGGTAAGTGGGTGAAGCCTATTGCAATTCAGAAGTATATAGATGAACGATTTGATACTATGTCTGAGGAGTTAGAGCATGAAGCCAATAATCACCCAATTGATATATATAGTTAATGTTATATATAATTGGAACTCGTATATGTACTAGGCAAACAGATGACCCTAGAATACCAAAGAATAAGCAAAAGCGAGTAGCATCATGGTTACCGGTTGACTTAGAGTGGGTACTGGGTAGAATATCTGTAACAAAAGATGCTGATTCGGTTGATTACATGTTCTACTGTGAACTGAACCCGCAGCGTACACATACAACAACCTTCCCGGACTGTACTACAGCTGATGCAGCTATCGCCGCCGCTAGAGGTGAGACTATTGTAGATACCCCTACACCTTCTCGTGATGAGATTGATATAGATGATAAGTTTAGTCAAATAAATGACCAACTAAACCGGAAGCAAAGAATAGCAGATCAGCGTAAAGGTGGCCGGCCTGGTAATCTAGGGAATCGTATGGGCCGTTAATAATAATCACCATAAACAGCATCCCCTCCTCCATAATCACCATAATCATATATATCATTTGATGTAATTGTAGACCACTGTTCATCATTTTCCATATATGGGTCATATATACTATCTTCATCAACCTGCTTACTACCACCTTCAGCCGTTACATTCCCTTCAAAGCTGTAATCAAATCTCTTAGCTTTAATAAGCCATATATAATGACCCATTAACGGGTTTATCTTCTCAATATCTTGATCTAACCGTTCTGTAATCTCATATAAACTACCATCACGGGGAAATACACGATCGTTACCATATTCATATAATCTGAATATATCTCCAGCTTTAGGTTCAATACCACCTTTCTTAGCATCTCCCTTACCGCCCATAGACGTAAAGAAATTATCTATATGTATATATGCTGTAACCTCATCATCGCTGTTTATACCGAATTGACTTAAAGTTAGTGCATTCTCATTCATCTCTATATAGAAAATCATCTTAACCTCTGAACTAAAAGATTGATCAGCATCCTCACCATATAAAGGATCATATGTAGTTAAGTCATTACTTGCAGCTTGGTATAATATTTCCGTTCCGAACATACAAATCTGCTCCTTATACCACTTACTATAGTTCTCTCTCTCATGGATATTTTTACTCTTATCTGTCAAACGAGCACATCCGTTATTAAATTTAAATATATTATCGAGCGGAACAACTCCTGATCCCATATCTACACATTTAGGTGTTTTTGTAACGAATGCCTTTGGACACTGATCTTCTGGATAGTTATTCATTTCTCAATAACAAAATTATTAATGCCTTCATCCCAATACAACTTAATACCAGTTTTTCCTAGAAATTTGGGACTTGTTTTAGTGAGATTACGAAGATTGTACTTAGGTATCATATACTCTAAATCACTATCACTTACAATTTCCTTACCAGATGATTTACCTCTTAATATCTCAATCTTCGAATTTAAAGTAGGGTCAACCCTATCTCTATCCGGTATTAAATTTTGATGTACTCTCTGCGAGCCAGTATAGCCTCGCTGCTGTCTAGTTGTAGGTATCCCATGGACCTGCTTAGCGGTATTAAAGTATTCATTAAATAAATTATTAAACTCCATATTCATATTTAATATATATTGGCAATTTACTCCATATACTCCCACCCATTTAATTCTAAATCAGCTATATCACTATCCATACCACTACCCATTCCAAACACCATAGGACTAGCATCAACAATATCACCCTCCTTCTGATTATGGTACATACCCTGAGGGTTAATAAATTGCTTTACACCATAATCCAGCTCACTCAATACTAATGGCTTTTCATTATCATCATACTGATCAACCTCAAAGTATCTATCAACTACAGAAGTCTCCAGGACGATTAGAGCCCAAACAAAACTCATCACCCGGTCATCAAAATAATTACCTTGCCGCGCTCGCCATGAACCATTTGAATATCTTACAAAGTTTTTTAATTCATGTACTAATGCCTTATCAAATATAGTAATTGATTTAAGCTGTGTTAACCAGTACCTCATATTAACTACACCTTTATATTTCGTATTGGTATGAGCAACCACCCCTAATCGATCTACCGTTCGACCTTTTATAGTTGGAGCAAAGCTGACTATATTCCTGTATCCATATTCATTAGCTAAATTATCAACTACCTGAGCACCACAGTTATTTCTTTCAATCGCGGCCAATGGAGATCCCCAATGTTGCAGTATTTCATATAACTTTTTAGTAAACTGATAAGGACTAATATTTTGACTATGATAAGACGCAACCTGTCTAATATTACTCAATTGTGTAATATCTATTATCTGTATACTGCTAGCATCTAGCCCCACACCTTCGCTAACATCGACACCAACTGTATAAATCTTTTCCGGACTAGGGTCCTCCCATATTAAGTAATTACCGTCATCATATACATAATCAGGATCATGACATGTATTTTTCATAGTTTCATATAGCTGATCATCTATAGTACTCTCACCTGTCTGTAAGAATTGACAACCGAACTCCTGATCAAATGCCTCCTGACTACCCATATTTCTAATTTGTTCTACCTTCCAATCCTCATCTCTTCCGGGAACCTCCCACCAATCTACTCTACTATAAGCCCATCCGTTCGTCTTATTCACTGCCCCTGAATATATTTTATGAAATAAATTTTCTGTACCATTAGGGGTACTACTTATAAACACCTTACTCTTCTTGAAACTACTTATAATCGGATAAACACTCTTCCAGAACTCATCAACCAGATGATTATCGATAAACGCTAGCTCATCCAGTATCAATACATTACACGACTGACCCCTAGCAGCCGTACCGGTAGTAGTACTAATACCGATTGTAGTACCATTACCAAGAGCCATACTAGTCTTTCCATATTCTGTTACCCCGGGCTTAAGCCAATTAGGTAATTCCTCATAAGCCATCCTGACGCGCTTAAAAATCTCTATCGCTGTTCCCTCCTTATTTGCAACAATCAATATCCGTTGATCATCATTAAAACATGCATTCCATAAAGCATATACAGTCATTAATGTAGTCTTACCTACCTGCCGGCTAGCAAGCAATACAAAAAATCTATCATCTCTCATCTTTCTAAGAACCTTACGTTGATAATTATGAAGCTTAATAGGATGTCGACCAGCCTCACTTATTATATAAAAGAAATTTTCAGCGAAATGTAATAGATTTTGCTTACTCTTCTTTATATCTCTCATCATCTCCGGAGTCCATTCGAATTCTGCATCCGGTGTGGGTAGATTATGATTACCTAGATAAAACTGTTTATTTTTTACAGACATATACATATAATTATACCAGTATTGTATAAATAACAATATGACACGTGTTAATACTTTAAAAGATATAGAGGCTATATATGTAGAATCTCTAAATCAACAATCAAAATCTCTATTATCAGAAAACCAAACAGTAGGAAAACAAACCGCGGGAGAAGAGCTCGAGGATGAGAAGAAATCATCTAAAGATCTACAAAAATCAACCGGTCCAGAGGCTGCTGAAAATTTTGATAAAAATGTTAATGAAGCTGGTGGTTCCGGTAAAAGAGATGAAAAAAATCATTATTCTACTGGTAAAACAAGTAACGAAAGTATAAATAATAACAAGATGCAAAAGAAACAATCTATTTTTGATAAACTATATGAAGACGTCCTCGGTGGTGATGACGATGAGATGGAAATGTCCGCTGACTTCGGAGACGCTATAGGCGATGATGAATACGGTGATGAAGATGAGATGGAGGATGAAGTTACACTATCATTACCTCGTGACGTTGCACAAAAACTTTGTGATATACTCAATGATCAGCTAGCTGATGATGAAGATATCGAAGATATCGAAGATACTGAAGAGTTTGATGATGAGGATGATGTATCTGCTGATGATATGTTCCGTGAAGGTCCAGATGTACAAGAAATTGGAGATGCTGGACCAGCTGGGTCGGACTTAGATAAAGGTAATTTAAAAGGTAAAGGTAATAAGGTAAAAGGAAAAGGCCCGGCTCATAAGAGCTCGAGAAACTCTTCCGGAAGCAGCAGCTTAAAGGGTGGTAAAGCTGAACCCTCAGAGTTGGGTGATAAATCTGCAACTCTAACAGGTAAGAATAATAAAGTACCTGGTAAGGTTAGAGGT
>TARA_R110001599_G_C12274464_1_pt1 | contig 12986 bp, 16 predicted proteins | sample TARA_R110001599 | Tara Oceans TARA_R110001599 (sample SAMEA4398360) | marine metagenome | biome: Polar Biome; feature: [MES] marine water layer (ENVO:01000295) within the mesopelagic zone...; material: water (ENVO:00002006), including particulate matter (ENVO:01000060) such as...... | reverse complement strand
CGGGACCCCTTTGGCGGGCGAAGTGATCCACCGTTTTTACGCTGATCGGGTTCGATCTTGCCCATCACGGCATCCACAACGTTCGCCATCATCGCCCCATCATTAAGAAAATGTGCACTCACTAGACAATTTGTCCTTCGTCCAAATTATCGCTCGGCTTCCAAGGAAGCAAGGCTGCACATTTTCTTAATGATGGGGGCTATCCCAAACCCCTTCCTCCCCTGCCTTGTGGCTGGCGATGTCGGAAAGGGTTTTACCGCCTGACACTATGTGGCGACAGGGCGAGCCTTCACAAGACCGCCCACAGGATCAGCGCCGCCAGAGCGGTCAGTCCGATGTTGGACAGGACCATAGCAAGCCGGATATCCCAGACCGTTCCTGTGGTCTTCTCAAGGCCTGCCAGCCGATCTGCTATCCGGTCGAGGGATGTGATGATGCGGTCGTTCTGTTTCATGGAGGCACCTCGTCCCAAAGTTCGTTTGTGAAGGCTTTCATGTCGAAGTCGGGGTCGACCGGGCCGAGGTCTGCAACGCGGGATTGCAGAAGCTTGATCCTGTCAGCGCGTTCGCCAATGTCGGTGCTACCAATCTCACTGTGAGGGGTGTTTAGGGTTTCAGGCACGGTCATCCCGCCAGCCCCAGAACCAGCGCCAGCGATCTGTTCACGGTAACCATGGATGCGTCATCGAGGTGGCCGAAGGCGGCTCCGATCTTGTCGGCCTTCACCGTCATGGGCTTGTCCAGCATGATCTGCGACGCCTTGCGTAATCCATTGTCCGTTGATGGCTCCACTGTGGGCCGCAATAAGGGCGCCTCGACCAGTGTGGAGGTGATGGGCAAAATCACCACTGACCCCAGATCGGCAAACTGGTCGGCCTGAATGACAAGCGCAGGGCGCGGTTTTCCATAGTCGCCCTGCAATGCGACCGTCACCAGATCACCGCGCCTCACTTCCACTCGTCCAAGTCAGCAACAGCGGCGTCCATGAAATCCGACAGGTCCGTATCGAGCTGGTCAGCCTGCGCCACCAGAGCCGCCTGGCGGCGGCACTCTGCTGCGAAGCCAGGACGGCGGGTGTCAGGCACCCAGATCTGCACGGGACGCAGCCCTGCGGCCCGCAGGGCATCGCGGCGCTTTTGGACGCGTTCTGAAACTGGTGTCGGCATGGCACTCTCCTTTTGTTACATGTAACACGTGGAGAAGGTGTTTTCAAGTCTGACAATAAGGCTTCGGAGCACCTACGTCAGCTATCGTCCGAGATAGCAGCAGCAATCCACTTTGCAGGTAATTTCCCAAGGTTGTTTCCGATTATTCCGTTGATGATATGAGCCCCCCATCTGAACCCAGCTTTAGGGCCAAAAAATGCCCGATACTCCATAAATTCGACCTGTTCAGCTTCATTTCGGGACCTTGGCTTCCTTTTGATTGGGGATAGCCGACGAGCGACGGGGACTATGGTAAGTGCTATCGGACTGCTCTGTTCAGGATCAAATAAAGTCACGCTGACCATCACCCCTTTCACCATGGTAAAGCCTCGATCAGCCATCTGTTTTTTGAAGTCTTTAGCCCACTCATCGTCGCTATCCTGAACCCATACATCACCTATGAGCAGATCAAATTTCTGCGTTACAGTATCAAACATCGCAAGCACCTTCATCGACGTAGAGTTACATACCGTGACCTTATCTGGATCACTCCGAATGTATCTTAAAACAGGTAGAGTTATAACCGACAATCGCGCCTTTTCTAGATGTGAAAAGAACGCCAAAAAGCCAGCTCCGCGATGTACTCGCCCGCAACCTGCGGCTCCACCGCGCCGAGCGCGGCTGGTCGCAGGAGCGACTTGCTTTGGAGAGCGGGCTGAATCGCACCTATCTCAGCGCCGTCGAGCGGTCCGAGCAGAACATTTCTGTTGATAATATTGCGCGGCTGGCTGCTGCCTTGAACATTGAGGCCCGAGATTTGCTTGAAGCCACAAGCTGATGCCTGTTCAACCAAGGGTCGTTTTTGGAAGGGTGCGGGGTGTGAAGCGGACCTACACGAAAAAGCCCGCCACTGTCCGGTGTGCGGGACCAAGCGGACCTTCGCCACGATTACGCGAATGTCGACGTAGCGTCCGCATCGTTACCCTTTCAAATGACCTGACATCTTTTTGCCCTGCCCTAAAAATAACGCTGAAGCCAATAATTCTTAAGCCCCAAGTGAGTTCCATAGCTATCATTCCAAGAACTCGAGTGTCCTAAAGCACGAGATCACATGGGTGACTTTACCAGGCACCTAATAGAATAGGTTTAATTCGGATATGCACATCCTTCTAGTTTCAGTTTTGCTGGCGCTCGCACCCTTAGCATTATCGCGCGCAACCCAAGAAAGTGTCAGCAGCCTTGCAAGCCTTTTTATGTATGGCTTGAGCATGTTTGCACTGCCTGCCTTGTACGGGCCCATTCTGGCAGGGTGGTGTAATTTTGTGGGTGTAGGGAGTGGATGCTACGGTGATGGATGGACCGATTTGTGGATCGTATTATGGACTTCAGCGGCTGCCCTGGTCGTTTTAATAATCGTTGGCGCAATAGCGATTTTCCAATATTCGGATACTGACGCGTAGCTGGGCTGTGTGATAATAACCAAAAGATCACGTTTGCGACGAGAGCGATAGCCAAAAGGAAGACCTTGGGGCTTCGGTCGTAACGCGTGGCGACGCATCACCAGTCTTTTAGACGTCCGAACATGATTTCGACCTGATTGTGCTTTTTGTCGTTTCCTTTGCTGGGCGGTAGCAACGAGTTCAAATTTCTTATCACAAGACTTACTCGAGAATTCCCTGAATAAAATTCCTGTCATAAAGCTCGTTTGAGGGAGGACGGTCGAGGGAAACGACACCGACAACCCCATCGATCGATGACGATTGGAGTGTGGTCAGCCAAGGCAGGATACCAAGAATTTTCTGTGTTGTCGGTGTCTCATCGAGGATTTCGATCTCCACTCCCGTCAGCGCATACGCACCGTCTTTCTCTGGAAAAATATCGTCTCGCTCTACGCGTCGCACACTGAGAGGATCCAACGGATCTTCAAACACAACCAACTGCGGCCAAAATCGCTTTGGAACACTGCGTATTGAAAACAAGCCTGGTGTCTGGGCAAGCGCTTCGAGAGTGGCGGCCGGGTTTTTGTCATACTCTGCATCGAACGCCCCATATGCTACCACGTGGCCAGTGCCTCGCGGAATTAAGGCAAACGTTGTACGCTCTGGCCCTAAATCGATCACGATGGCCTCACCCACGAAAGAGGACGTAAGTTCCGTGTTGGTAAGTGGCAGGCGCTCCGGATAATATCTATACTTCTTAACGCCAACGCCGGAAGCCGTAGTCGGTCCATGAGGTGTCTGAAAGTGAAGGGTCAGGCGTTCATAAACACGGTATGTCTGTTTGGAGAGGCACCCGGCCAAAGTTGCAGCCATTAAAATCAGAAGAATGGCACTTATGATTTTCAATTTTTCATACCGTATATTGGGCAACTGGCTGTTTGACGACAGTGTTCCATAATTTAAAAAATTACGCAGCAATAAATTTTCACGACGCCTTGACCCGACATTCGCCACGAAAGAGGACATTCAGACGAAGTCCAGCACAAGTCACTTTGGGCTCAAAGTCAGCTTTCGCCGCGCGGAGCACCAATGACGGCTCTCGGACACAAACCTTTTGCCACAACCTATGGCCTCAAAACGGTGGTTTTCGGGAAGATGGATGGATGGATGGATGGATGAAAATACAGATATTCAGCTAAGTTTTAAAATGGGTCATAAGGAATCTGACACGTTTACGGGCTTGAATATACGGAGATTTACTAATGGACTTGAAGATAGTTGCTGCACTCATTTTTTCGCCGCTCATGGCATCCGCCCAAGAGACTACTTGGGTAGATGCCTCTCGGTTTATCGAAACCATTCAGGAAACAAGCTGCGTCATGTCGATGGATGAATTTGTCGCTTACGCCGAGCTTGTCGAGATACAGCCAGAGGTTTTGGATGGCCTCGTGCAAACAATGATGGCGGCAGGCGGTGTTGAAATAGACCGCGATGTGCCTGCGATTGTGGTGAATGAACCGCTGTGTTCCGGAAGTTACCCAGATTACGCGCGGGCCGTTGCACCTGATACCACACAAATCACTGCCGCAATGAGTGACGGTATCAAACGTCTTTTTGGCTGCCAGATGCCCAAAAGTGATGCAGATGCGACCGCAACATTGACGCGGTTTTTTGCCGCCCGTTTTGACATTGAATTGCCAACTGATCCTTTGACGGCAGAGGCGCTCGACTACCGCGCCTACGAGGCATCCGTGCGCATGACGCGTGACGGGATATTGATCGAAGGCGAAACACCTGACCATCTCACATTTGAGGGCTGCGACGACTGACGCGGATTGCGCAGTTATCAAAGCACCTCTCAGCTTCCGGCTTGAGAAAGGCCCATCAAATGAACAAAATCAAAAATGTTTTTATTGCCTTCGGCGCAGCTTTTTCCCTCATAGGCGTCTTAACGCCCCTATCGCTTTCGGCCCAAACAGCCACCACTAGCGATAGCGACGGATACTGGTCCGCTGGTTACCAACGCGGCGCACGCGAGACCATCCGCTTTGCTTTGACTGCGACCGGCATGGTTGGCGAGCTATCGGTCGAGAGCGTTAACTGGACCGCTGAAGATACGCGCAGCAATTGCCTGTATTTGTTCGAAATAGCCGATATGATGGTCACCGATGCCAAGCTCAATACTGCTATCGGCGCGCAAACTCAAACCTGCCCGGCAACGATTGGCTTCTCTTTGTTCAGAGCCGAAACTGACAGTCTGGAGGTGACATTTATTGCCGCCCCCGAGCTGGTCGGAGATTTGGGAACAATACCGTTTCGTCCTATAATCCGCCCTGTACGCGATCAAGACAAAGCCGTTCCGGTCGCAGGGGCAAACCTGCTTGGTCTAGTTCCCGGCATGGATAAAGCCGAAACCTTGGCACTGCTCGCGGAACTTGGGTTCGAAACCGAAGGACCCCAGATCCTACAAACCGGAGACGGGTTTACAATCTCTGGCCTGACAGCTGTGCGCGATGTCACTGGAGAGCCTTTACCTCTACGTCCAGGCGAAACATATGATATGCTGACGATCATGTTTACCTCCGTCATTGACGGTACGGATGAGGACATGACCATCGCGAGTTTAAAGCGCGATTGGGTTATTGATCCGCAAACGGGACTGACTAGCGGAAATCTCACACAATCCCTGAAGGATCGTCTGGGACCAGTGTATGCGGGCACCCAAGGTGACGACCGATACTACAATCGCAATGGCGAAAATATTGTCGGCAACAAGAACGATCCCTGCTTTGAGGGGCCTTTGCAGGAATTGACGGTGTCGATTGATCGCAACAGCGCAGTGATCAACCCAAACTGCGGCGCGATCGTGAAAGTGACACAGCTCAACAACGCCAGCACAGGCTTGGCCCAGCAGTTGGTGATGACGGTCTATGATCCTGACATAGCGTTAGCCGAGTTTTGGAAGCTATGGGCGGGCGAACAAGCGGCCCGTATCGCTGAAACATTTGGCTCCCTGTCGTCCGCCACGGATGTTGCGCCCGAACTCTGATGGACTAGTGTTGCATCTTACGGATCCGGCGGCGCGTTGAGAGGTCCTAACTCACCGCGCCGTTTCGTCAGCGTCGCTGTCCTTTTACGCCTTTCTCAAAAACCCTCGATATTGGAGCAGATGCCCCCTACCCTGTTTTACGCCGCCACAAACCCCGTTCTAAATCTATGGGCTTGTTGAAGGTTTTAGGGAGCATGGCCACTTAAGACCCCTGCCCTGTCAAGCGCGCCCACAAACCCAGCTTTTGTGGTTCTGGTATATTTTGACGTTGATCTGTTATTTGGGCGGTCAGATTTCGTCTTTCGGCGCTTTCCGCGTCCAATCGGTCACGTAAATCTTTGATAGTAGCCTGCGCGTCGCTCAAGCGTTCGTCCATCACTTCAAGTTTGGCCCGTAACGCGTTGTCTTCTATGGGGGTTTCACGTTCTAACATTGGTTGGGTTGCGCTATTACTATTTGTAACGGCCTTCCAAACACGAAAAAGCTCTGACGGGTCTATTTCATACCCTCCCCCATCAAGCCTATTTGCGCTCAATTTCCCGCTTTTTATAGCTCTTGTGATTGTGGGAACACTTTTCCCAACAGCCTTTGCGGCCTGCGTTGCTGACAGTAACGCCATGTAACACCACCCCTTTCATGATCTAACATTGTTATATTTTGTTGGGGGTAACGTTACATTACATTAGGGCAGGGGGGAAGATAGATGTGCAAGTCTGCCCGCATACCTGATTAGGCCCGCCTGATAGTGTTAGGGCTGACCTCAAACAGCCGTGCCAGCTCTGCAATGCCACGGCCCTCTTGGTCGCGCATACGTACCACTTCCAAGCGGCGTTCGCCAGAGAGGGCCGAAGGCCTACCCCCGACACGCCCTCGTTTGCGGGCAGCGACAAGCCCCTCTTTGGTTCTCTCGGAGATGCGCTCACGCTCAAACTGGGCAATGGATGCAAAGACGTGGAACACAAGGCGACCTGCTGGTGTCGTCGTGTCGATGTCCTCAGCCAAAGAACGGAACCCTGCACCTTTTGCCCGTATCGCTTCAACGATACTTAAGAGGTCCTGTAGTGATCGGCTGAGCCGATCATACTTAGCCACAACAACCACGTCACCGTCCCGCAGTTGCTCAATCATGCGGTCCAGCTCAGGGCGGGACTTTTTGGTGCCAGAGATTTTTTCCGCAAAGATGCGCTCGGCACCAATCGCCTCAAGGGCAGAGGTCTGGGGATCGAGATACTGATCTTCTGTAGAGACACGCGCATAACCTATGATCACTGACATGATCCTTCCAAAAACGTTCAACAACTGGTTGGGTTTTGAACGGGGTTTTTGGCAGCGTCAAGCGGGGTGGTTTAGGAGCGTTCCAAAAACGAGGGCTTTAGAACCTTCTTGAAATTCCTGCCGTGCATTTTCTGTAGGGTCGTCCAGTTTTGCAATTGCGACCGCTAATGATGGAAATAACTGATTTCATCAGGCAAACTTGAGCGGCGCATAAACTGTCGAGCTGTATCCCCATAGATTTGCAAGACAGCCTTTTTTTCTATCTCTCCGCTCAGTGAGGGAAAAATATCTGTCAGCTCTTTATAGGCTTCTTGATCAAGGGTTTTCAAAGCCTGAGGCCCTGGGAAAAAGCTTTCACTGCGGATGCCGTTAGAGAAGATCACTTGATGCTGCTCGAACAGTAAGTGGCAATAGATCACACTTCGGCAACCCTTTTTAATCCGCACCACCCCACCACGCATCTCGGCAAGATGTTTGGCGCGGACCATAATCTCGGCACCGTCATAGGACAGCAAGAGCCCATGTTGCGGCGATACAACGAGGGCGCTGTGATTGCCAAAGGCACCAGGCCTGATTTCTATGGGTTTGACATGTGGCATGTGTCCCAACTCGGCTGCTCCAAGGCGGCGTATACCGCTCCAGATGACTGGTTGAGGACCATTATCGGAAGTTACTACCAAATCACCAGGGCGCAGACGTTCGACGGGAACCTCACCAGAGGGTGTAAGAATCATGGTGCCAACAGTGAAGCAGACGACATCCGAAGTTGTGTTTACCGTTACGAAGCCGACGTCTGTATTTCCGTCTTGGTCTGCTACCGTATAGGAAAAGATGCTTGATCCTATATTTGTGCCTGAACCAGCCAAGATTAGCCCAGTAGGGCTGAGCTCGATCATCTCCCCAGATGCAAGTGTTATGGTGTCACCGATAGAGACTGGCTGGCTGTTGATGTGCGTGATCGTGAGAGTGCCACCACCCGTTGTCGTGTCGTTTGCCAGAAGGTCAAATGTTGTCTGCCCTCCGGTTATGACGTCTATCTCGTCATCCTCAGCCACCAGTGCGGTCTGCACGCTGTGGCCCGCGATCAATAAATTACTATCGTAGGCCCCGTCACCGCCATCTGCGATACCAATCTTAATTGTGTTTATCTGACCCGGAATGACAGGTGCTTTTAGCGTCAGAGTGACCGTGAAGCCATCCATCTGTGTGTTGTACGTGTCATCGCTCTGCGCGTTGTCGATATAGAGGTTCGAGTTTTCCACATCATTGATGTTGTTGATGGTCAAATCGCCCGTGCCAACTGTCAGCTTTGCAGGCACGCCATTGACCCAGATACCAACAGCATCGTTGAATCCAGAATTTACGTATTCGAGATATTCTTCAGAGGAAAACACCACCTGCATGGTCAGAGTGCTTCCTTCTGGGATGAACTCAGCTTCCAGAATGGCGGCATCAAAGGTCGTTTGACCAGAAATTTGGGACAAACCTTCATCACCGGCAAGGTTGTGTTGGGTTGTTGTTGAGGAGGATGTATTGACGTCTGTTCCACCCGAAGTAACGTCACTGGCACGACCGGTTGATAAGATGACGCCGCTGTCTGACGGTGTGAGATCCGATGCGGTTTTGTCGCCGCCTGAGTAAATACCAGAAGCACTTTCCGCACCGGAATAGCTCGCTGATACGATCTTGATGCCATTTCCAAACATTGCATCTGCCATATCCATTGCGGAGGCAGTAGTGTTGATAGCAAGTTGTTCTGGCAAATGCGTCTCCTCCTGACATGATGGAGAAGCTTTCACACAGAGTACTAAAAAAAAGATTATCAGGGGCAAGGCCTTCAAGGCCTATGCACGAAGCTTCCCAAAACGACCGTTTGTTGAACGGTTCGTCGAAGCCGACTTTGGCACACATAGAACCAAGGTCTGCAAAGTCCGCACACCGGACAGTGGCGGGCTTATTCGTGTAGGTCCGCTTCACATCCCGCACCCTCCCAAAAACCACCGTTTTTGGAGCGCCAAGCCTCTTGGAAACAAATGGTCGGCTTGACCCTGCTAGAAATGCAAACCTATGTTGATCTTTTAGGGGGTAATATTATGCGATTCCAATATCTAAGCGTCTTCATCCTTGTGGCTGCTTGCGGCCAATCTCCCGCCACGCAACAGCCTGACGTTTTATCAGCCAGGATAGCAACTGAAACGCAGACGAACCTATGTGCTGCTTACCGAAGCCCGACAACGACACCACGCGGCAAACTTATGATCGAAGCTGAATTGGCTGTTCGAGGGGTGAATCAGTGTCAGGGATCAAACTATGGGGGGGTCAGTGCTGCGGCTCTTGGATCAAACCTCTATAATCGGACAGAAAATTTACCGCAAAACTCCTCCAATGACCTTCGGAATTGTAGCGATTTTTCGAGCGGCGCTGCCGCTCAAAAGTTCTTCCTAGCAACAGGAGGACCTATCAACGACCCAAACAACCTGGACGCTGACGGTGATGGATTGGCATGTGAGTGGGGCGCACAAGTTCGACGGATCGCTGCTTATCGCACACCAGTAGCAACGCCGGTTCGAAGCAGTATTCCACGCTCAACAGGTTCACGGTGCTACACCGGTCCAAGAGGCGGCCGTTATACACTGACAGCCAGTGGTAGCAAAAACTATGGTGGTTGCTAGCCTTTCAAGGAGGAATAATTATGCGCTTTCGGAAGTCCGTCAAAATCATGCCCGGCGTGCGCCTCAACTTATCGAAATCGGGTGTCTCGACGAGCATTGGCGGACGTGGCGCAACGGTAAACGTCGGCAAACGCGGGATTCGATCCACGCTTTCCGTGCCGGGCACAGGTCTGTCTTGGTCATCCATATCTGGTTGGGATGAAAGCCAACGGTCCCGTCCCGCTGATGAAATCGAACACCTGCGCAGTGCAGCGATGAAAGCTATCGAAGCCGTGTCAAAGGAAGCCGAGAAAACCAATGCGATTGGCGCAAGAGTTGATCGTGCAATCGGCACTTTGAACGGTGGACGAGGGCTTACGCAAACCAAGGCACAAACCTTTGAAAAGCGCGTTCTTACCGAAGAGCAAAAACTAAGCGACCTCGAAGAGAAGGTGCGCGAACATGCGCTGTTCCTCGGCGCTATTGAAGCGCGTCTCAAGGCCATGCAGTTCGGTATGTTCGCAGGAGGAAACAAGCGCTACCGCGACCAAGTTGCGGAGGCTGTTGCAACATGTGCCCGTGAGGCAAAAGGCATCGAAAACCAGCTCGCTAATGCGCACCAAGCTCTTTCCGATAAACTATCTGAAGTTCAAGGTAAGCTCGATGATACAGCCAACGGTGTGTGACCGCTTTCTTTGAACAGCGGGATCTAAACCCGGCTCTGGCTTTTGCAGAAGTTCACGAACACCATTTCGATGTTCTTTGCGCCTAGCTTGATACTTTTTTGAGAACAAAACGACCGGAACGCATCCGCGAGCTTTCCGTGATCCCAGTTGCAGTTCTCACGGGCCAGCTTCTCCCATGGATCTGTGTATTTGACGCTTCCAGATTCAGGGAAGGCCAGCCGCACTTTAGCTTCGGCCCTTCGCCCCTTACGGGCCACCGAATGGGCTTCCTGTTCCCGCTTGGCGTCTTCGAGAACCTCTTTGACTTCCCATGACAACTCGACTTCGGCGGTCTTGCGACGTTCTCGCTTTGTAATGCGATAGCTGACGCGGAAACGGCTCGACTGGTTAACTTCATCAATGGCAGCATCGAGGGCAAACTTTCTGAAGTTACCCCATGTTGAGAGCTTACCTGTTTGAACTCCAAGACGGGCGCGAAGGTCTTCCACCGTGAAGCGTTCTATTTGCCGTTCACGCGCTGCACGGAATGAGATCATCTCATGCAGACGGTGGGCGTAGCGCGAGGACATGGCGAGGCCGGCGCGATAGTCCAGAATGGCGTAGAGGTTCGACTGCTCAACGATCTTGCGAAACTCGGCGTCGAATTGATAGCGCAGCTTGCCGTGGCCCTCGTCCATGTCCACACGACCCACGGCGATCAGGCCATAAATGGCGGTGTGTCCTTCGGCATTATTCACATGGCGCATAGTCACGCTGCGCAGCTCCTCGAAAAGCCGCACCACGTCTTCGTGGGTCAGATTGCGAAAGCCCTTCACCTGCTTGAAGGTCGCCAATGGCAACTCGTGCCACTGATCGTCGGCGATCTTGCCGCCTGCGTTCTTCATCAGCACGTCTTGCAGCTTGAGTGCCTGCAAGCTCGGTGGGTTGCGCAAAGCCCGTTCGCTATATTGCCCATCGGCCAGCTCGCCCGCCTTGCTTAATTTGGCGGGGTCATGGTCACTCGTTTTGGCACTGTTTACTGCATACCCCATACAGTTACTTAACCAGTAGTTTTGTAACGATCAATAACTAAGAGTAGTCCCGAGAACTACCGTATAGAGTCCCCAAAACTACCGTATGGGTCCCAAAAACTACCGCCTAATCGGATTAGTTACTTATTTTCATATGGTTACGGTCCTCTGAAATAAGAAACCTATAGAAATAAGGGAACTGCGTTCCTCTTGTTAAAATTTGCAGAGTAGATTTGGTGCTTTTGGTAAGGTCAGCGCGTCCTACCGCTCGTTCTCATAGTCCCGCTCACGATCATCAGGGAAGTGGCTGCTGACCAAATCGCGGGCATCAGACATGAGATTTTTGGTTTCGCCAGACGTCTCATAACCCTTGGCGAAATTGTCGTACTCTACGATTTTTAAGAGCTGGGCCGCAAAGAGAGGCTTGTCTGTGATGTGCGCGATGGCCCGCACATCGCCTTGCCGGAAGCGATCATATTGCGCGTCAGTCGTGGCCTCCTGCAACAGCCCCAAAACCTCGCGGGTTCCTTCGGCCGTGTCCGCCAGATCTTCTTGGTCAGGGCTACGGGCTTCCCATGCGCCAAGGCGCTCGATGGCATGGGAGACGCGGGCTTTCTCGACAGCTTCCGCACGGTCGCTGACTTTACGTTCTTCGGCCAAGCGGTCCTGCTCAATGTGCCAAAAGCCCTTCGCGCCCATGCCTTCAAGAAGCCCGTCAACAATCCCAAGGGTTTCTTCGGGAAGGTGGGCGCATTTGGCCAAGTAGTCCTTTTGAAAGCGGGCGATAAGGTCTTGCCGATCATCGCCCTCATAGTCGGCCACGCCATGCGCAAACTCCAATACATGCCGCCTGTCGCGTTCAGCTATGTGCTTTGCCTCACTCGCTTCAAGTTTCAGTTTGGTATCCGCCAACTGGAGGCGAAGGTCGTCCATCTCGTAGGCTTTATTCTCAAGCTGACGGTCTTTTTCATCCAGCTCCTCTCCAAATCCGACTGTGACGGTCTTGAGGGTCTCTGTGTGGGCCTGTGAGAGCCGTTCGTGGTGTTCAGCGACCGTTTCCCTACCAAAGACCCCAAGACGCCCTGTAGCGCGCTCTGGGAGGTCGAAGGAGAGGTTCTCGACGGCTGTGGCCCGTCCATAGAAGCTTTTGATGGTTTCATGCCGCGCGTTTGACCGCTCGATCCCGCGATCCAACCCGTGCTTGCGGCCCACCCGTTCGGCGAAATCCGTCTGCATCGCGGAAAGCTGGGCCTTGCCACCAACAAGCCCACGCGCGTTCAGTTTGCCGCGCTCGTCTATGGGGATCAGCATCACCTGCAAGTGCGGGGTGGTCTCGTCGTTGTGGATCACGGCTGACAGGATGTTTTCAGCCCCGTGCTTGTCTTCCAGCCAGGTCAGGGCATCGCGCAGGTAGTCCTCGCTTTTGGTCTGGCCCATCGCGGCCATTTTTTCAGGGGAGGCGGTGATCACGTATTCGAGGGCGTGGACCGCGTTCTTGCGGATCTTCTCCGGTGCGCGTTCCTGCCAGAGCTTCATCAGCTCGTCAGTTGTCTTGGCACCAGCCAGATGAATGTTGCGGTCGCGATCCTCAGGCCGTGCGTTTGCGGTGTCGCGTTCCCGAAGATTGTGCTGGGCAGCAGCTGCGACCTTGCCCATACCGCTGATCTTCCCGACCCGCAGGATGGCGAAGCTGCGGGACCCCTTTGGCGGGCGAAGTGATCCACCGTTTTTA
>TARA_R110001599_G_scaffold173458_1_pt1 | contig 12990 bp, 3 predicted proteins | sample TARA_R110001599 | Tara Oceans TARA_R110001599 (sample SAMEA4398360) | marine metagenome | biome: Polar Biome; feature: [MES] marine water layer (ENVO:01000295) within the mesopelagic zone...; material: water (ENVO:00002006), including particulate matter (ENVO:01000060) such as...... | reverse complement strand
TCTGTTGATGATGATGGTGATGCTTTACTTATTAAAAACGCTTATGGCAATGAAGATATTTCTGGAACTATAGAAAACGGCACAATGCCAACAGGTACCAATGTTACAATTGGATCTATTGGAGATGAGACAAAAGGGCAACTGTATTATTTTGTATACAACAGTAACGCTAATCATACTATTTTTAGATATGATCAAAACGGTAAAAAGCTGTACATTGTGTATCAAGATTCTGTATTACAGTTTAGTTTAAATGATCACGTACAAGCCTCTTTACTTACAAACACAAATGAAGATATACTTATATACTTTAATAGTTCAGATTCTGCTCCTAAAAAAATAAACGCTACACTGTCTGAAGCTTCTTATACAGGTGCTGGAGGTTATCCAGGAAATTTCTTTTTAAGTGGAACTGATGAGCAGAAATTGCTTTACATAACTACAGCTAAACAGCCCCCTTTGGAGCCACCTGTAATGTTATTTGACAATAATCCTAACCTTCCTATAAATAATATATTTGAAGAGAATTTTCAGTTCGCTTACTTATATGAATATATAGACGGTGAAGAATCTGCTTTGAGTCCTTATACTCAAATGTCCACTACAGCATCTCAATTAAAAGATGGCTTTATAAACAATGAACAAAGAAACTTTTTTAATCAAATAAATATTACAGTAAATCATAGTGTTGCTGACGTAAGAAAAATTAAAATTGTAGCACGTAGAGGAGGAACTAAAGCTTTTGAAGTTATAGCTGACATTGCTAATAATGTAAATGGTACAACAAGCACTATTAATTTTAGTGATGATCAAGGATATATTCCTTTACCCGCTCAACAAGCTGACAAAGTATATGATAACGTTCCTCAAGTTGCTGATAGTCAAGCTATTGCAAGTGGTAGACTTTTCTATGGGGGGTATACAGAAGGTTTTCCTAATGACACAATAGAACCAACTGTGTTAGCTAACTACAATGAAAAGCCTAGTGTTTTTAATATACCAGTTACTCAAAACTCTAGTGATGATTCTTTAATAGATATAGATCTAAGTCTTACTGGTTTGACATTTCCTTTAGATAGAGATTTTGAAATTTTTCTTGATTTCTCTTGCAATGATGGGGATGTTGTTTTAGCTAATGATTTAGTTCCAAACATTATTGCGCCTATTTTAAACGCTTTTAGATCTTTAACATTTAATGTCCTAAACACTTCAACAGTAGGAGGAAATAACGATGAGGTTAATGATCAAGCTGGCGCAAGTGCTGGTCTTAAATTTGATTTTCAAAATAAAACTGTAGGGCCTAACGTAGACGGGGTGATTATATCTCCTCCAACGTTAAATTATATAACGCAAATAGATACATCTGATACAAAAGAAGAATCTTGTTCTATTGTAATAATTAAAAGTGGAGGTGTTAAAATAAATACTAGTGGAATTCAAGTAAGAAAACAAATTTTACTTCCACAAGGAACAGCTAATCGTCAAGAAGTTCACAACATTATTGTTAACGCAATCCAAAAAGACTATCCTATTCAAGCAACACCACAAGGTGGATCTTCAGGATTTAGTGATGTACAAGTTTCAACTGGAAGTAATAACGAATTTAGTAAAAATAGTGCGGCATTTAGTGGTTATGGATACGCCTCTTTAACCAATAGTGGTTTTGAACCTAATGAAAGAACCAATATTTCTGTATTTAAAAAGTCTATTGAAAGATTAAGATTAAAAGTAGATAAATACACTACGGGTAAAAATCAAACTTCTGTAATTGATCCTTCTAATCAAAATTCTGTTTTTGATTTTATTGAAGGCGTTAATTCAAAAGGAGAGGAAATGACTCCGTTTCAATACACTAATATAGACAACGGAAGAGGTACTATTATTAAACGAACATCAGACGGAAACTCGGATAAAACGAATGGTCAAGTAAACAGAGTTGGGGCAACTGTCCAACAAGGGGGATCTTTTATAATAGACAAAACAAAACTTAATGGAACTAAATCTTTTAAAGGAGGATCGTCTCATCAACTAGGACTAGTTTATTTTGACAATAGAGGAAGAGCTTCGGGTGTTCAAAAGTTTCCTAGCGTATATATTGAACCTGTAGGAAATAGAACACTAGAAAATAATTTAGTAGGATTTTCTGATATAACAATTAGACTAAACCAAATTGGCGCACCTAATTACGCTGAAAGATATTCTCCTGTTTATATAGGTAAAGGTACTAATCAAAACAAAATACAGTACGGTATTGGTGGAGCTTATCTATCATTTAACGATCAAAGTAATCAAGGAGGTTTTTCATCTACTAAAAATATTTACCTATCACTCAATACTCTTCAAGGGAAACAAAACTCTTACGTAAATCAAATGGGTGCATTAACCAATTACGGTTTTGCAGAGGGAGATCGTTTAAGGATAGTAAGGTATGATAATGATTTAAAATCTAATGTGGAATTTAGAGTTGTTAATTTTGTTACACTAACAGCAGACCCTTTAAAAAATCCTTTATTAGACAGAAGCAGCCCTGAAGCTATATTAAATACTACAGGAGATTTTATAGTAATTGAAGAAATAAAATCAGCATTGGGTTTTGATGTTAGTTCTATAGCTGATGGTGACTCTAATTGGAACAAAAAATGTTTGATAGAAATATACAGACCTAATCTAATGACAGATACAGAAGTTTACTATGAAATAGGAACTTCATTCCCTGTTACAAACGGAGTTTTAGGGACACAAAGACCATCAACAACGGCAGATATTAAAATAATAAGTTACGATGCATTAACAAACACTGTTGTTGCATTCTCTACTCAAAAGCTATATAAAGGAGACAGAATTGTAGAAGACGCTTCTCCTAATAGAGCTATAGCTGTTGGTAACGTTATGGAAAATAACGATGAAACAGGATATAGTTATAAGTTTTACGGAGTTTCCGTTTCAACGTGGAATGCTGCAGAAGTAAAAGCTGTAACGGTAGATAATGCATCTGGAACTGCTGTTATGACTTTGAATGAGGGGGACTCTTATTTTAGACTAAGAACAAATTTTATAGGAGCTTCTCCTGATTATGGTGATGAAAAGAAAAATCAACTATTAGCCACTACTCAAAACGCATTGGTGGACTTTATAGAAGACTTTAGGGTAAGTGATTTTTACCCATCAGACTATACTTCTAAAGGAAGAATATTCCCTTACTTACCAGACGCTATAAGAATTAAAAGATATGGATCAATAACTTATTCTGATCAGTTTATAACTGGCAGTGAATATTTAGGCTTGTCATCTTTTAACCTACAGCTAGTTAATTACGAGGATATGTCATACGAATACGGATCAATAAGAGGATTAGTCTCTTATAATGAAAGTATGTATGTAATACAGGAAAGAAGAGCAGGAGTTATTCCTGTTAGTAGAAACATAATACAAAGCGGTTCTAGTAATGATTTAGTTACAGCTACTGAAAAAGTATTAGGTCCTATTAGATATTATGTTGGAGATTACGGATGTAATAATAATCCTGAGTCTATAGCTTCTTACAGAGGAAATGCTTATTTTGTGGACAACAGAGCAGGTAAAGTATTAAGAATTCAACCACAATCAGGACTTTCTGTCATAAGTGAGCAATTGGTAAATTCATTTTTTACAAGTAGAATGTTTTCAAATCTAGCCACAGCTATAAACAGAAGATATATTGGCGGTATTGATAGAGAAAACTATGAATATATTGTTAGTTCTCCAGCTCTTACTACATCTACATTAACTATTGAAGATAATCTCACAGGAGCTACATCTACAGCTAAAGTAAAAACTGACGACAATCCAGTAGGTTTTGTGGAGAGCGAGGTTATATATGATGATGCTTTAACTTATGATTGGGACACCGATCCACATACTTTTAATTTAGATCAAGAAAAATTTAACGAGTCAGGATCAGGACTTTTAATTGCGGACACTCAGACAAGTAATCCAATATTAGGAATAGCAGAAAGTCTATCTCCAACTAATCAACTTACTCAATTAAGTGCAATTCAAGTTACTTTAACTACTCAGGCAACTACCGCTTTTGGACAAGGTACTTTGAGTCAAAGTACAAATCAGTTAACACTAGTTAATGATGATACTACTTTAACTTTAACGGGAAGTGCTGTAACATTAAATGCTTTTACTATAGCATATGATCTAAAAAAACCTCAGTGGAATTCTAGATACTCTTATATAGCTGAAGACATATGTTCTTTATCTAATAAGCTATATACATTTAAAGCAGGCAAGCTATATGAGCATAATTCAACTACAGCAAGAAATACATTTTACGGTGTAGCGGGACCTAGTATTATTGAAGCTGTTGCAAATGCAGATCCATCTATGGTTAAGGTTTATGAAGCAATAAGTGTAGAAGGTGATAGTGGATCTTGGTCTTGTACTTTAAATAATACAACTCAAACATCTACAATAGCTTCTTCAGTTTTTGAAGAAAGGGAAGGTTTTTACTATGCCCCTATACATCAAGACTCAACATTATCTTCTGGAGCTATATCTACAACATCTACAGCTAGTATTACCTCTGTAAGTGGAACATCAGAAATATTTGGTTTAGGCGTTGTTGCAACTACAAGTACGGGAGATGTTACTAAAGTCACATTTAAGAATGCCATTAACAATATGTCATTCCCTCTTGGTACTTTAGGAGAGAGTGGGTCTATAAGCGGTACAGCATTGTATAAAATAAACGGAAACGCATTAGATCCATTAGGTCTTTCTGCTGTAAGTGTAAGTGGCGAAAAAGAATTAACTTGTAATGTTAGTGTGATTGGTAAAGTTTCAACAAATGATGAGATAGTTTTAATATCTTCTTCTCCTATTGAGGGAGATCCTATGAGGGATTATTATATAAAAACTAAGCTTACTTCTAATTTAACTACACCACTAGAAGTGTATGCTGTGAATTTAATTTTTGCTAAGTCTAATCTAGCTAATAATCTAAGTTAATAAGTGTTAATTTTGTAATATGAAAAAGAAGGTAAAAAAATATAATATAGGAGGAGCGTTATTAAGTGCTATTCCTGGTGTTATTCAAACAGGAGTAGGCATAGGCCAACTTAGAAGAGGAGCAAGAGACTTAGCTCAAATAGATTCATTAGAAGCTGGTATGATTCGTTCTGAAGCTTCTAGAAAAAGAATAGCTCAACAACAAACTGACATTACTAAAGGTATTGAAAACATTTCTAGAAATCTCGCCACAGGCACTGAGGCTTTAGCAAGGAGAGGTAACAGAGCTTTGATTGGTGGTGTTCAAGGGCTGCAAGCTGCTGCTGATAAAGCAACTCAATCTTATTTAGACAAATATGGAGCATCATCTGCGGCAAGAGATCAACAGTTAGATCGTGCTGATTTTGGGGAATCCGCAAGAAGAATACAAAGACAAAGAGGAATAGCTCAACAACAACGAGATGCTGGTTTTCAAAATATAGGAATGGGTTTCGATTTAGCAGGCAAAGGATTGGCCAAGGGTTTAGCTAAGCCTAAAGACACTCAAAATGTTAAAAATCAATTAAAATATAATACATTAATTGATGATGATTTTATAGAAACAGATCTTGAAGAAGATGAATTAGAATTATTAGAAGAAGGTGATGATTTAACTGCCTATCAGAAAAGATTGAAAAGACTTACTAGACCTGCTGAAGCTGAAGAAGGAGCAAAGGTAAAAAAGACTCCAGGTAAATTTTCACATAAAAAAAATCCTATTGACATAGTTCAAGAGGGAGATAAGATTGGAGAAATGACAGGAGGAGAATACATATTTAATCCTGATCAAGCAAAACAGTTACAGTCATTATCTAAGAAAGGAAACACTCCCCTGCATAAGTTTGTAAATAAAATGCTTAATAAATCACAATTCAAGTAATGGCAAAGTTCAATCCCTACGTATTAAATTTTTCTGATCTTGGTGAAGTATACCAAAAAGAGCAAGACAGAATATTAAAAAGAGAAGAAGAAGCTATGGCTTGGTATGATCAAATCGTAGAGGAAAGAGGTCCGTTTACTGAGGGAACTAGAGAACAGTTAAATAATTTATTTGGACAAATAGATGAGGAGCTTACGCTAGGTAATGCTACCCCACAAGGCAGAGCTAAAATAAAAAAACTTTATAACGAATACAGAGATGTAGCAGCTAATGCTTTAAATTATAGTCAAGACATAGATAAAGCGTTAATAGAAGTGAGAAGTAATCCTGGGAGCTATTCAGATCCAGAAATAAGAGTTCAAGAGTTAGAAGAAATGAGATTTGCTCCAGTAGATTTAAGAACTCTTGCATCTAAAAGAGTAGACTTAAGTCCGTATAGATTATATGATGCTCCTCCCATTATGGCTCCTATAGATCAGGCAAAATATCTTATAGATACTATAGGTGGTCAATTTTATGAAGAGGGAATGAAGCTAGGTGATACAGATATTAAAAACTTAATAACTGATGAATTGCTTTTAAGTGCAAACAATCCAGAAAATATAGCTAAAATGATAGCTTACAAATATGGTGAAGATTCATTAAGAACTTTAGGTGGGAAACAACGTCTAGAAAGACTAGTTCGTCAAGAAGACGAATCTTCTAAAAAAGAATTTGTAAGTCTATTAACAGATTATGCTATTGAGGTTGGGGACTCTCTTAATTTAATTTTAACAGAACAAGATGAAATTTTAACAGAAAGAGAAGCTTCAAATCAAGCATACAGAGATAAATTATACATTAAACAAGCAGTTGAAGGTGACACTAAAGATGTAAGTTATGAGTTTAGTCCATTTAAGGTAGTAAATGAAAAAGGTAATATTATAAGTTTACCTATTTCAATGTCATTAAATCCTTTTGAAACTTACTTTGCGGAAGGACAGGAAAACGTAAGAGTCATAAGAAAAGCTGTTAATGAGTATGGGGAAGAAGGGTTTATTGGAACTAAAGATATCGAAACAGGTGAGTTTGATAGTGAGGCTAAGCCAATAATTAAAACTGTTGATAGTTTTTATACTATTGACCAACTACCAGCAGCATCATCTGATATGGAAAAAGCCAACAAAGGAAGTGAGAATGCATTTATTTTAGAAAAGGATAGATATTCAAAAGGTAAAGGCTTTAACACGAGACCTGATCCTAGTGGTTCATTAGATAGTGTTTTCAACAAACCATCGAAGGAGGATATGAAATTAGTTGAAGGCTATATAAGAAGAAAAAATATATCAGAAAATGACAGAACTAAAAAATTCTATTCAGATCAGAAAGAATTTGATAGTAACCCTAACAGAGAAAAGCTAATAAAAATTGCTGATGATTTAGTTATTGAAAGAAATAAAGAAATTGAGAATGAAATATATAAATCTGTTGAAAAGAAATTAGATTTAAAATTAAAAGGCAATGATGCTCAACGTGTTGAATCTAGAGATTTAATAGCTGATTTTATTCAAAAGAAAAAAGAAGATATATTTAAAGATGAAGAAGGAGTTTCTCAAGAAGCTAAGATTAAAAAGTTCAAATCATTTTTAGAAGAACTTAATAAAAAGAGATTTAAAGGAAGGTCTCAAAGTTTAGAACAGGTTAAGGAAATAATCAAAGAGCTAAATGAAATGAGTTATGAAAAGGGGGGTAGAGTTTCAAATGAAACTACTCTTGGTAAAATATTTAATAGGGTTAAGAAAGCATTAATACCATCATAATATGGAAGATGAAGAGTTCATTGCTAATCTTGAACAAGCCTCTCAATCCAACAGCTCTGAAGAGATATTAGAGTATCTTAGGAGTGATGGTAATTATAGTGAGGAAGAAATAATTTTTGCACAAGACTACCTTTCTAAAGGAGGGGGTTCACCGTCTTCATCTCAATCAGATATAGGAACTGTAGTAGGTCAAGTAAAAAGCAGAACTCAAACTACAGATACTAATGATGAGGAGTTTGAATCAATGTGGATTGTTGATGACAATCCTAACGAGATTCAAAAGGTTATGAATATGGGTGTTGCTTCTGGAATACTTGGAAAGCTAATAGATTCAGGATCTACAGATTTTGAAAAGATTTCTTATTATAATAAAGTTCTTCAAGACAATCAACCAAAAGAAGGAGACGTTCTTTACAGTGACAGTCTTGTTGGTGGATTTGCTTTAGACGTTTTAAGAACAGTACCTCAGTCTTTTATAAGTATGGCTGTAGCTGCACCTTCGGCTATAGGAGAAATTGGAGCAGGAGCATTAGCGGGTAGTGCTATCCCTATTCCTGGTGTTGGGTCATTAGCGGGGGCTTTTGCGGGTTTTGCTGGTGGTACATCTTATGCTATTGAATACGCTAATTCAATGATGTCAGCCCTTCAAGAAGCTGGAGTGGACACATCTAATGCTGAAGCTTTAGAAAGCGCGTTCTCTAATCCCACAATAATGGATGAAGCTCGTTCTTATGCAAACAAAAGAGGAATACCTGTAGCTTTATTTGATGCTGTATCTGGTGGGGCTGGTGGTAAAATAGCTGGAGCAGTTGCTAAAAGTTCTAGAAAATCATTAGGTCTAAAAATAGGTGAAGCATTACCCTCAGCTGTCAAAAGAAAAGCAGCTCTAGCAGAAGTTGGAGCTCAAGCAATACTTGGTGGATCAGGAGAACTATCTGGTCAGGTTGTGGCTGGTGATGAGATAAACGTAAGAGATATTTTATTAGAAGGATTTGCCGAATTGGCTCCTGCTTCTCCAGGAATTATAGCTGAATATGTTAAGTCTAGAAAAACAGTGGGTGAAACTCCTGGTGGTGAGGCTGAAGTATTGGGGGTAAAAGAAAAAGTAGAGGAACAAAACCAAGATCAACCTGAAGGTGAACGTTTATCTACAGATGAAGTAGAGCTGGTAGCGGATAGGTTAGTGGATTCTGGAGATAATTTAGCCGCATCAATTTTATCTAACGATAAAAAATATCAAGGGTTAAACAAACAAATAAAAGAGGCGAATCAAGCTTTAGTTTCACAAGAAAACTTAACTGAAGAAGAAATAAAAACAGCAAATGATCTAATAAGAGACGCTAACAATAAAATAATTGACATAAAAGGTCAAGTTAAAAGGTCTATTTTATCTCTAAGTTTAGAAGATCAGTCAAGACTTCAAGAGCTTTCTCAATCTTATAATCAGTTGCAAAAATTTCCTGAAGCAGAACTATTTCAAGAACGGTCTGATGCTTTGATGACGGAAATGAAGGATGTTATTGCTGGTCCAATTAAAGCTAAAGAAAACACAACTGCTGTAGAAACTTCAGCTGTTGATACAGATACTGTTGAGGATGTTGTCGTAGAAGATAAAAACAAAATATATCATACAACAAATCTAATAAAACCTTTAGATGAAGGAGTGCTAAAAAAATCCACTTCCAAATCGGATGAAATAACTATGGATGATGGCAAAAAAAGTACAGCATCTGATGAAGTTTACTTTACAGAATTACCTAATTGGGATGGTAAATTTTCTGGTAATTATAGATTGGTTTTTGATAGAAATAAAGTGTCTGAAAAATTAGAAAAAGGCACAAGATATAAAGAAGAAAAAGAATTAGTTTCAAAAGAGGATGTTCCTTTAAATAAAGATAACGGATTAATATCTATTGAATTCCTCGTTACTAGCTCATTCGATTATGTTAGTGTATCTGGTATGTTACAAGATGATCCTAGATGGATAGATGCAGACGGTAGTGATGCGATTGAGTTAGAACTTGCTAAAGAATTGCTTACAGATCAATACAAAAATACTATTGAGACAAGAAAAACAGAAGCACAACAACAGGCTAACAAGTATGGAGTTCCAGTTATATTAAAGGCTGACCCAGTGACAGAGATAGCAGACGTAACAATAAGTCCAGAAGAAACTGTAGTTGAAGAGAGTGTTATTGAAGAGCCAGTTGTTGAAGAGGTTACGGAAACTTCAGTTTCAGAGGATGAAAAAGTAACAGCTCCTCCTATTGATCCCGATCCAATTAAAATTGAAGAAAAGGGATCTGTAAAAAGATACTTAACCAACCTTCAGAGAAGGTTTCAAGATAAGTTTATAGACATTACTAACCTTCAAGCGGCAGTTCAAAATGTAAAAGGTAAACTAGGTTTAAACGAAGACTTTAGAAATGCATTAACCTTAATGGATGGTCAAGTTATAAATAAAATAAATAAAGTTCTCAAGCCACAAGTTGAAAAAATATCAGAGAATTTAAAAAAAATAGGGTTATCTCAAGAAAGGTTTGATAAGTTGTTACTAGCTTTACACGGTCAAGAACGTAATGCTCACATACTAAAGTCTGACCCTGATAATGTTAAAGGATCTGGTATAACAGATGAAGAAGCACAAAAAATTCTTGTAGAAGAATTTAATTTTACTCCTGAACAAGCTAAAGATCCTAAAGTTGCAGATATACAAGACGCTGGAATAAGAGAAGCTGTAGAATCATATCAAGAGATGTTGAACAATTTAAGAGCGACCTACTTAGAGTCAGGTATAGTTAGCGAAGAAGCTCTTTCAGATTGGAATGAAATGTTTAACAACTATACTCCGCTTCAAGGCTTTGAAGAGCTTAATGAAGATCAATCTGGTGTCGGAAGAGTAGGGAAAGGGTTCAGGGTATCTTCTCTCAAGAAAGCTAAAGGAAGAAATAAAAAAGCGGGAGGTTCTTTTTCTGAAACTGTAAACAAGTATCAAGAGGCAATAATACAAGGTGGTAAAAACAAAGTATTACAAAAGCTCTATAATTTGATTGAAAAGAATCCAATTATTGGGGCTGATGATAAACCAGTTTGGAATGTTTTAGAGGCTAAAAATAAAGAAAAATTAAATGAACTAATAAGAGAATCTAATAAAGAAAACTCAGGTATAATTAAAGTTTTATTTGATGGGAAATATAAGTTCATAAGATTTGCTGATCCAAGAATGGCAGAAACTATGAAAGGAACTACTGTTTTTAATTCAGGAGATGCTATTCCAATTATTAGAAACATTGCAGGGTTAAATAGATTTTTAAGTAGTATGATAACTACTTATGACCCTGAGTTTATATTTAGAAACTTCACTAGAGACGTTCCCGCTGGTCTTGTAAACTTAGTTGGTGAGCAAACCAACAAAGGAGGACTTCTTGATGGTACAGACGTAAAGAACTTAGCTGCTAAGGTTTTAAAAAATGTATTACCATCTGTAAAGGCTATATTTAAAGTAGAAGGTAAAAAGGGAGGGGATCCCGCATATGATTCTGATGGAGCCCCTAAAAATTTAGAGGCTTACTACTCAGACTTTGTTGAGGATGGAGCAAAAACAGGATGGATATATGCTCAGTCATCTGAGAGTTTAAAGCAAGATATTGATTCCCTTGTTAATAGTAAAGGAGAGACTGGAATAAAGAAAGCGGCAAAAGCAGGTCAAAGAATTGCAGAGAGAGTTAACGGATCTGTGGAAAATGCAGTTCGTCTTTCTGCATATACTGAAGCTAGAAAAGCTGGAGTTTCAAGAGAAAAAGCAGCAGAGCTTGCCAAAGAGTTGACAGTTAACTTTAATAGAACTGGAGAGTATGGAACTCTTATGAATTCTTTCTATTTATTTTTTAATGCATCTATTCAAGGAACCTCTCGTTTAATTAGAACATTAAAACCACAATGGAACATAGATGAAAAAACAGGAAAGAAAAAAGTTAAGATAAGCCCCGCTCAAAAAATGGCAATAGGCTTAACGGCATTTGGGGGAGTTATGTCCCTTATAAATGAATCGTTAAGTGAAGATGATGACGATGGAGAATCTTACTATTCTAAAGTTCCTCAGTTTGTAAAAGAAAGAAACATTGTAATAATGAAACCTGATGGAAAAGATTATTATAAAATACCTTTGCCTTATGGTCTTAATGTTTTTTATGTTATAGGAAACTCTTTAGCTAATGCACAACAAGGCATAACTAAAAAGGGAGAGGTCTTAGGAGATATATTTAATGCATCTGCAGGATCTTTTTCTCCTTTAAATTTCCCCAACAGCTCAGACCCTACAGTCTATACTACTAAAATGTTATTTCCAACAATAGGTCAACCAGTTATTAGTCTTATTGCTAATGAGAATTATTTTGGCAGAACAATATTTAATGAAAACAATCCATACAATAAAACACCTAAGCCAGACTCTGAATTAGGAAGAGGTAAGTATAAGAATTTAGAAAGATGGACTAAAGCTTTAAATAAAGCTAGTGGAGGCTCTGAATTTATTCCTGGGGAAGCAGATATAAATCCTGATAAAGCTGGGTTTATATTAGAGTGGTTTACTGGAGGAGCGGGCAAAACAATAAGAAGAGCAAAACAAACAGCTGAGGCCGTAAAAAAAGGAAGTGACCTAGAAGCTAGAAATATACCATTCTACAGAGTTTTTGTTGGAGAAACAAATGACTATCAAAATCGCAAAGACTACTATAATAATTTAGCTCTTCTAAATCAACTAATTAAAGAATCTAAAGAAGGAAATTTAAGTCCAAAAGATATAGCTAAAATTAGAAGAATGGAAGCTATTAGAAAAAATATAGATGTTCAAATTAGAGCTATAAGAAAACAAAGAGACAATACAGAGAAAATAAAAGATGAGCAATTAAAAGAAAAACGTTTAGACGTTTTAGAGGATAAAGAAAAGCAACAGATAGTTAGGTTTGAAAAAGAGTTTAAAAAATTAAACATAGAAGCCATAAAGTAATACCCTACTGTAGTTGAGTTCACGCTAGTTATCTTATTTAAAATACACGAACTTTGTCGTATGAAAAAATTCCTAGAGATCTTTAAAGATAGCAACGATTGGAATGAGAAAACCATTATTGGATTCCTTTCTTTTGCTGTAATGTTGTTCGTTATTATGGCTGATGTCATAACTGGTTGGGTTGGTAAAGATCTGGTAGTTAATGAGTTCATCTACAATTCTTTCTTGTTAGTTACACTCGGATCATTCGGTATTTCTGGACTGGAAAA
>TARA_R110001599_G_scaffold656_7_pt1 | contig 13005 bp, 14 predicted proteins | sample TARA_R110001599 | Tara Oceans TARA_R110001599 (sample SAMEA4398360) | marine metagenome | biome: Polar Biome; feature: [MES] marine water layer (ENVO:01000295) within the mesopelagic zone...; material: water (ENVO:00002006), including particulate matter (ENVO:01000060) such as...... | reverse complement strand
CATAGTTAGCTTATCGCTAATCAGCCTATGCGGCCTGCTCCTCTTTGCGAGCTTTATTGCCCTCGGCAATTGGCAGTTAGAGCGCCGATTGTGGAAGTTAGATTTAATCGAAAAAGTCGAAACCCGCGTTCACGCGCCCACAGTCCCCGCCCCAAGTATTGGCGACTGGCCGTCAGTTAACAAAGCTGACGACGAATACCGCCACGTTGTTTTGAACGGCCAATTCCTAACAGACAAAGACACCCTAGTGGTTGCCGCCACCGAGCTGGGTAGCGGCTACTGGGTGATCACCCCTTTTCAGCGCGACGATGGCAGTATTGTTCTGGTCAATCGCGGTTATATCGACCAAGGCGTCACGCCGTTAGCAGCAGTCACCGGCAACATCGCGGTGAGCGGCTTACTCCGCCTAAACGAGCCAAAGGGCAGTGTGCTGCGCGAAAACAGCCCAAGTACTGGCCGCTGGTACTCCCGCGATGTACAGGCAATAGCTGCCAACCTCGGCCTCACAGCGGCACCCTATTTTGTCGATGCTGAAGCAATACCGACTCAAGCAAACAACAACACACCGAGTAGCCAAGCCCCCGTGGCAGGTCTTACTGTTATCGCATTTAATAATAGCCATCTGGTGTACGCAATCACCTGGTATGGCCTTGCGCTCTGCGTCGTACTTGCCGGGCTTATCGTAGTGAGAGAAGGCCGTCGTCGCAACGAAGGCTAAGCTAGACTATAAGCTCACACTTCGCTCGTCAGTGATCACGGCTGCGCCGCTATCCACTCATAGGTATACTGACCCAAGCCAACAGAGCCCTGTCGCAAAGCAGGTCTGGGAGAAACAGTCGTATGACAAACACCAAAGCACTGGCCGCCGTAAACCAGCTGCTTAGACAAACAGAATCCAGTGACACCGACACCCTCGGCAAGCATATGCGCCAGCTAGTACAGCTGCGCTGGATGGCAGTGCTCGGTCAATTGCTCACCATTTTGGTCACCCATTACGGCTTTGGCGTTGAACTGCCAATGCAGACCATGTTCAGTATTTTGGCCGGGCTCATCGCCTTTAATGCCTTTAATGAATTGAGTCTGCGCCTAAATCGTCGAGTGCGCACAGCTGAATTATTTATGGGTCTACTGGTCGACATGGGCATGCTAACCGCCCAGCTTTATCTCAGCGGCGGCGCCACCAACCCCTTTGTTTTTCTGTATTTACTGCAGGTTGGCCTCGCGGCCGTATTGTTAGCCCAAACCTACGCGTGGGTACTGCTTGGTGTGGCGACCATGTGCTTTCTTTGGCTGGCCGAAGCAGGTCGCCCTATCGACCTCCCGCAAGATTACCACCTGGGTATCCGCAGCTATTACCTAGAAGGCATGCTGATATGCCTAGTCCTCAACGCCGCGCTACTGGTAGTCTTTATCAACCGAATCAATCGCACTCACCGCGAGCACGACGCCCGCCTCGCGGAATTGCGGCAGCGCGCAGCAGAAGAAGAACATATTTTGCGCATGGGCCTACTCGCCTCCGGCGCCGCCCACGAACTCGGCACCCCACTGGCAACCATTGCCGTCATTCTCGGCGATTGGCGGCGTATGCCGGCACTTAGCGCCGACCCGGATCTGGCCGAAGAAATCACTGAAATGCAGACCCAAGTGAAGCGCTGCAAGACAATCGTTAGCGGTATTCTCATGTCCGCTGGTGAAACCCGCGGCGAATCCTCCGGCGAGACCAGTGTATGCGAATTTTTTGACGAGCTTCTCAGCGAATGGAAAAACACCCGCAAGGTTCAAGAGTTCAGTTTTGACAATCAGTTTGGCGAAGACATCGATATCGCCTCCGACACCGTATTAAAACAGACTATCTGCAATTTGCTCGACAACGCGCTGGAGGCCTCGCCGGAATGGATCGCGCTCTACGTATCGCGCCAAGAAGACACCTTAGTGATTCGCGTAATTGATCGCGGCCCCGGCTTTGCCAAAGAAGTGTTTGACCGATTAGGCCAACCCTACCAATCAACCAAGGGGCGCCCCGGCAGCGGCCTCGGTTTGTTTTTGGTCTTCAATGTCGCACGTATTTTAGGCGGCCAAGTTCGCGCCCGTAATCGCCGTGGTGGTGGCGCGGAAATTAGCCTGCGCCTACCGCTCGATGCGATCCAGCTCAAGGAATCTTAAGCAATGGTAGATGACGTTAACAAGACAGCCCTAAACACAGAAAACACCGCCCCTACTCTGCTACTCATCGAAGACGATGCCGCCTTTGCACGCACCCTCGGGCGCTCATTTGAGCGACGCGGCTACGCCGTAATCACCGCCAGCAGTTTAGAAGGTGCCCTCGCATTACTAGACAACCACGCACCCGGCTACGCCGTCGTTGACCTAAAATTAGATGGCGAGGCATCTGGTTTAGCCTGCGTGCAAGCCTTACACAAACACGACCCAGATATGCTGATTGTGGTGCTCACCGGCTACGCCAGCATCGCCACCGCAGTCGAAGCGGTCAAACTTGGGGCCTGCCACTACCTAGCCAAGCCATCAAACACCGATGATATCGAAGCAGCATTCAACAGCGCCCAAGGCAATGTAGAAGTGGAGATTCGCGGTCGCGCGACCTCAATAAAAACCCTCGAGTGGGAGCGTATTCACGAAACACTCGCAGAAACCGGTTTTAATATTTCCGAGACGGCAAGACGGCTCGGCATGCACCGACGAACCCTAGCCCGCAAACTCGCCAAACAACAGGTGAAATAAGGGGCAGCAACTTGACACTGCCCCTTAGCACGGCCGACACTTCAAAAAATTTATTAGTGGAAGCCGCTCTGTGTCGCACACACCTTACTTTAGCCCAAGCCTCTATTTATCCGCGCCATGGCAATATGTACTGGCGAGTCTTTGCATTCTTATTGCGGTAATCGCTGCCGTGATTTTAGTAAAACGGCGCAACGCGAGCAGCAACTACCGCGCAGATCTCGCCTGGCTACGCGCGCTGATCTATTTCTGTGCAACCTCGCTTATCGCACTATTCTGTGGTGTCACCGACGCGGTCCTGCAAAACCCACTGGCCACACCTTCACAAACATCTGATCCACGCTGGCTCGTCGGCGTTGCGGTTTGCAGCCTACTAATCGTGATTGCCTACGGTTTTATTTGGGCCAAGGGCACATATACCGACAGTCGCCTATGGCACCCCGTTAGCACTACCGTATTTGGCGTCATGTGGGGCCTAAGCCAAGCCCAATTGTTTTTAAGTTTTTGGGCGCTTAGCGAGTTAGCAGAGCTATCACTTACCTGGACAACGCTAATTAGTATTAGCTTAATTTCAATCTACAACGGCAACTGGCAGCAATTTTATTGGGATATCAAGGTCTCGCCACCGCATAATTATCCGGAGTGGAATCTGCGCAAAGTCTTACTCTGCCACGTACCTAATCTACTGCTAACACTACCCTTCTTCGCCATTTACGGAAATGTTCTGCTGTATATGGTTTTTCAAACAGGGGCATTGCTGCTGTCGTCGCATCGAATGCACTTCCCGCACTGGGCAGATAAATACCCGGCGTAGGCAAATTTAACGCAACTTAATTTAAAGAAGGTTTAAGCATGCACGGCGTATTTCTCGACCTAGATAGCCTCGCGCCAGCCGATGTAAACTGGCACAAGCTTCGCGACGCAGTCGACAGTGCCGATGTTTACCCGCAAACCAACGCGGCTGACATCGACGTACGTATCGCCTCAGCTGATGTGGTATTCAGCAATAAGGTAGCCCTCGGCCGTGCCAATTTCGCCGCGGCTAAAAATTTAAAACTCGTTGTTGTACTAGCAACCGGAACCAATAATATCGACCTCGGCGCCGCCACTGAATTTGGCGTAACCGTATGCAATAACGTCGCCTACGCCAACGCCACCCTAATCGAACACAGCGCAATGCTAATCCTCGCATTAATGCGTCAGCTGCCCAGCTACCACGCGGCAGTGCAACAGGGACAATGGCAAAACCACGATCAGTTTTGCCCGTTAGAACCGCCGATCCGCCAACTACGCGGAAAAACCCTGGGTATTATCGGCTACGGCGCGTCCGGGCAAGGCGTCGCCGACTTTGGCCGCGCCATGGGAATGAATATTCTCGCATGGCAATCGCGCGGCGCAGCTAGGGCTGAGCAAACACCACCGCGACTGCCATTGAGTGAACTGCTGCCGCAATGCGATGTACTGAGTATTCATTGCCCACTCACCGAACAAACTCGCGATCTCATCAACTATGCCGCGCTACAAACAATGAAACCGGAAGCCATCCTCATCAACACCGCGCGTGGCGGCATCGTGAACGAGGGCGATCTAGCACGCGCATTAGACGACGGTTTGATTAACGGTGCAGGGGTAGACGTTTTGACCGAAGAACCACCAAGAAAGAGTAATCCACTGCTCAGCTGCAAGCACCCCAACCTAATCGTAACACCCCACAATGCCTGGGGAAGTCGCGAAACGCGACAGGCACTCATCGATCAATCGGTACAAGTAGTCGCGGCTTTCCGGCGGGGAGAAGCCATTAATATCGTTAATGGCTGCTGAGCACGAATCTTAATAACACCTGCTCAGCAAGCCGCTTTTTATAGACCTTCGCTCAGCGCCTTCACCTGGTCCATGATAATTTGCTGTAATTCACCAGCACACACATAAATTTCAATGCGGCTAATCAACTTATTCTCAATAGTGAATCGCGTGGCTATTTTCAGCGGCTCGGGCAAACCACTTATTCTTAAATCATAAAAACAATCGACCTCATCGCCCTCTACCAGCCAGCGTCTATTCTCAATCGCCTCATTGCCCTCATACGCGGGGTCTTTTAACAACTCGCGCAATTGGGCCGCTCCGCTGCCGGTGGCATAGCCCATCTCCCAGCGGGTACAGTTCTCAGCGAACAATACATTCTCGGGCTTATGCTGCAATAAACCCGCATCTAAATACGTTTCGACAATAGCAATTTGTTGGGCACGAAAATCACTCATTCTTTATCCTTATAATTATTTTAATCTGTTAACCGGGTTCCCGAACCGCTTCAAGTACTGCGATTACGCGCAATAGCACCCGCAATTAAGCACTCCACAAATATGACAGTTCGCTCAACAATTACGTCACTATTTTCTTTCTGCTCTAAGTAATCGAGCGCCGCAAAAAGCGTGTGCTGCGCAATCAAACGCGTCAAGGTTAAGAGCATTTCATAGTCAGGCAATAATTTATCTAAGCCAAGCAAGCACAAATCTTCTGCACTATCCGCGGCAAATTCATCTAACATTTTCTGCAATGCCTCACGAAGGCAAGGTAGACCGCCATGAATCTCCCTAGCGCAAAAAATTACACCAAGCGGATGTTCTCGAACATAACCAAAATAGCGTAGTGTAGACGCCCTAATCATATCTTTGGCATCTCTATTCGCACTTCGTCGGGCAAAGCGAAGATCAACTCGCAGTTGCGCAGACAGTGGCTCGACTAAAGCAACAGCAACTTCATCTATCGATTTAAAGTGGCGATATATTGCCGTGTGGTGCATGCCGGCTTCCCGCGCCAACTCCCTCAAACCGAGATTTGCAATCGACCGTTGCCTAGCGCCTAGACGTAACGCCGCTTTCAACAGTCGATCTCGTCCGCCACCCACTTTAGCGGCGGACAGATCTCCCTTCCCTCCCCCTAGTTTCTTAGCGGTAGTTTCGATTTTGGCACTCACATTCACGCCCGAAATTAAAAATAATTGAAATCGAGATTAGCTTAGATTGACACGAATGTCACCATATGGTTACATCCACCTAAGTCACCACATGGTTACATTGGGTATTAGTGCAACATCATTCACGGGCTTAATAATAAGGAATGGTGAATTGCCTCATACCAATAAACGTATTTAATCGCTTAGGCGCCAACAACGGGGTTCCAGGACATATATCTGACTGAAAATAAAACGATGCCGTCTCCTTTTTGGGGCAGCTACGCTTAAAAATACAATTAAAAATAAAAAAATAAGGAGTGAGTTATGCGTATAGCGCAAAATTTCCTGAGCAAACGTAAGCTAGCATTTTTAATTTCTACACTCAGCTTGACCGCTTGTGGCGGGTCAGGCAGCAAGCCTGAATTGTCAGAAACACCAGGGAATACAGCAAACCTATCTGAGCACGCCCTCCGAGTTAACAGCCCGGATGACGAAGTCGATGAAACCCCTGGCGATCTAATATGTGCGACCGCGCAAGGTGCATGCACCCTGCGCGCAGCAATCATGGAGGCGAATTCCAGCGTCCTGAATTCCGCAGGAAATCCGCACACCATCGTTATACCGGAAGGCACCTACGCGCTATCAATACCCAATACACTTTCTACAGGCGATTTAGGACTTGATGCGGCTATCGCTAGACCAATCATCGCAAGCGAAGAAACCGGGTCACTCAACATAACGGTTCCCATGACCATTCAAGGCGCAGGCGCAAGGGAAACGATAATTGACGCACAGCAACTAGATCGGGTATTCGAAATACACCGCGGCGCTGACACTGCGTTCGCCGATTTAACGATCACCGGCGGATACGGTAACACCATGGGCGGAGGAATATACTCGCAGGCGCATTTAAAATTATCGCGGGTTTTGATCACAGAAAATCAATCCAGTGGCGGCGGCGGTATATTCGTTAACCCACTCGGCAGTCTAGAGCTAAACGACAGCACGGTTAGCTATAATATCGCCGAAGGTCAAGCTGGCGGCATCCGCATAGATACCCGAGGAACAATCACAAACTCGACCATTAGCCACAATGAGGCACTGGGTTTAGCTGATCCACTCCCCGCCGGCACAGGCGTTCCATTCGCATTTTCGCAAGGCGGTGGTATAGATATACGCGGTATAGGCACTACCATTCGGAATTCGACAATTGTATTTAACAGTTCCTCCCAAGGTGGCGCCGGAGTTCATTTCGACACTGCATACATAGACGCCCTGCCCGATCCAGTCACCGGCGCAGCCGAGATCCCACACTTTGATCTAATTTTAGAAAATACAATTATCGCAAACAATATCTCCGAGGTTGAAAGCGGCGATTGCTTAACGACTGTTGGCCTTTCGCGCATATTGTCACAGGGCAACAATATAGACAGCGACGGCAGCTGTGGCTTGAATCAAGCAGGAGACTTACCGGGCGTTGAACCTTTTCTTGCACCATTAGCAAACAACGGCGGCGCAACCGACACACATTTATTATTACCGTCCAGCCCCGCAATAGACGCGGGAAAGATCGAAACCTGCACGACTGTTGACCAACGCGGGATAGCTCGCGGCCAAAATAATACCTGTGATATCGGCGCCGTCGAATCGGAGTGACAAGTTTCCGGAGTAAATTATGAATATTTTTTGTAGCGGCTTTTTAAAACTCACCGTCCCACGTCTACTTATTGTAGCTGCACTGGTATTTCAAAGTGCTTGTGGCGGAAGCTCAAGCTCGCCCGGAGGTGATCAAAATCCAAGTAACACTGCACAAGAAAGTGAGGATAACTCGCCCCCGTTCAGCCCGGCATCACCAGGCACATTTATTGTCGATTACGAGGGTGACGAACCCGATATATTACAAGGTGATGGCCTATGTGAAACAGAGACTGGGGGTTGCAGTTTACGAGCAGCAGTTCAGGAATCTAATGCCACAATACTGCTGAGCACAAATCCATTCACCCACACTAACGTAATAATTTTGCCTCCAGGCCACTATAAATTTATAGAGCCGCCACTTATACCAACCGTTGTAGCAGAGGGCACCTCCGATGCTGGAATGCTATCGATCCTTGGCTCCACCAACATTCGCGGCGCAGGGGCCCGAAAAACCATTTTAGATGGCAATGGCATTGACCGAGTATTCGGTGTGGGACCAAATGCAATTTTATCTATTTCCGACCTAACCATTACAGGAGGATCCGCTAGCGGAATCTTTAATCAAGGCCAATTAACCGTTACGCGATGCACTATTAGCGGCAACACTAGCGGCTATGGCGGCGGTATTTTCAATACTCCAAGTAGCTCCGCGATTATAGATTCAAGCACCATCAGCAATAACACTGCTGAAAGCGAAGGCGGTGGGATTCGCTTTGATGCTGCAGGACTGGTCATAAACTCGACAATTAGCAACAATCGCATACTAGAGGATTGCTGTTCAGACAGTACCTATGACGGCGGCACACAAGGTGAAGGTGGCGGAATAGATGCACGCGGCGGCGGCCCGGTCACCATCATCAACTCCACTATAGTCAACAATCACGCGGTCATTGGCGGTGGCGGACTCAATATCGCGACATCCTATCAAGGCGACCCTGGCGGGGTATTTCAGGAAATTGGCAGTGAAGTTTTCGGACGCCCGGTCGAATTAATTAACACAATAATTGCTGGCAACACTTCCACACGAGGTCCTGCAAACTGTAAAAATACTATCTCGGCTATCCACTCACTCGGCGGCAATATATCCGATGACGATAGCTGTAAGCTAAATTTTACAAATGACCAGAATTCTACCAACCCAGAGTTAGACGAGCTCGCTAACAATGGCGGCCCTACCGACACCCATGCTCCCTTCGCAACCAGTCCCGCACTTGAAAATGGCCTAATGGACCGATGCCCCGCCCAAGATCAACGTGGCGCACAACGAGAAACTGTATGCGATAGTGGCGCAATGCAAGACGGAATGTAGGTCCAGCTATACTGTTTGAGGCGCAGAGGAGATAGCTAAAGCCACCCAATGGAATCATTACGGTGGTAACGCCAATCAATCTGCGCCTGAACAACAGAAAATACACGGTGATCCTCACAAGGAAACCACCCTGCTCTTCCTTTTAATTATTCTACGCGCTAAGCGTAACTATGAAATTATCGACACACCGTCGCTTTCAATGACGGTTTTGGCATCGGCACGCTCAATGATTTTAACCAAAATAGATTGAATCGTTTCGTCTTCACGGGCGTCTTGTTCGCAGCTGAATTTCTGTTCTTGGGGAGCTTCACCTTCGTCCAAAACAAAAGAGATAAGCACCTCACTGGCAGAATCTGCGCTTTTACCGAAGTAGGTCAACGATATTTGCGGATAACCGTTAAAGCCCTTCTTTACCTGTTTTGCGATACGTTTCTTGGCTTTATCTACGTTCATTACTTTGTCCTAGTAGACGCTAATGCCAAGACAATATACTGAAAGCCCAAGCCGAACAATCGCACATATCGCGATTCCCCTAGGGTTTCACCGCCACCCGCTCAACTCGCCACGCTTGGCCAGGTGCTTGAAGCCAGGTATAGCGAAGTAAATTGCTCTGCGTGTCTAGCCAAAAACGACTGTCTTCGCCGTATTGATCACCAATAAACGACCAACATGCACTGCGGTATTTTGCGCCCTGAACATGAATTTCTTCATCGGCGATGAACGCGCAGCGGCGTGTGCCGCGATACGGCCGCAGTTTTTGCTTGGCCAGCGTATCTGGCCGAATGTCTGGCACAATAATCGGCGCATTGCCGCCTAGCTGGGCGACTCGCTTAATAATGCCACCAGTAAAAACACGCATCAGCGGGTAAACCGGTGCGGCGGGTAACGAGAGCACCTGCTCGGCGTCAGCATTTATCTGCCAATGGCACTGCTGGACGCTAAGATCGTAAAGCGCTTGAATGGAATGCTCGTCATGCCACTCAACCAAGACCTGGGTTAAGTCATCACCAACGCAGACAGCTCGGCTGCGCAGCGTTAACTCTCCTGCCTGCCGACAACTGTCGATCACTAACTCACCACGGCTATTGTTATAAAGCTGCCAGGTTTCACTGACCGGCTGCAGCACTTCGTTCATATAATAGTCGTAGCGCCCGGCAGACTGTATTTCTGCGATCTCCGCTTTTGCAAACACCGTAATATTCATTCGAAAATTTCGATCAACTCGACCAAGGCGCCACCGGTCGTTGCGGGGTCGAGATAAACCAGCGCTTTGCTACCGAAGCGAACTGGGCCGCCGGGGGTTACGTGACCCGGCTTTACGCCTTGCTCGGCGAGCATGGCCATGACTGTATCCAGCTCCTTTACCCGCCACGCGATGTGGTTGATCCCAGCGCCACCGGAGGGGTATTTCTCAATTTGCGCGCGCATTTGCGGCTCGCGCGCTTCTATTAATTCAAATTCAGTGCCCGCCACGGTCACAAAGGCAAATCGGCTCGGGCTGTCTACACCAGCCGGTGGCTCCCAGCGCACAGTATTAACGTCTATGCCATAGAGCGCCTCAAAGTCAGCCACTGCGGCATCCAAATCACTCACCACATGACCAACGTGCTGAATCCCAAGAATGTAGTCCTGCAGCGCAAAGGCCAAGTTTTTCATCATTTTCCCGATCTCAGTCTGGATATCATAATCAATTTGTATTAATGTTATATCAATAAGCAATATTATCAAGCTTTCTATCGTAATGCTTGCGCACTAAAACCCATTAGCTATGCGCAACTACTACAGCATATACAGAGGACGAACCTTGAAAAAATTTACCCTCGCCGTGTTCAGCAGCCTAATGCTTGCGTCCCCAGCCTATGCAGAAACCGTCGCCCTCAGCATCGAAGTTGACGGTATAAAACACAGCACAGGCAGCTTGGCCGCCCGGGTATACAACAAAGACAATTGGCTGAGTGACTCGCCAATAATGACAAAAGTTCTGCCAATGCCAAGTAACTACAAGGGCGGACCGCTGCAAATCGATATTGAACTCGAGGCAGGAAGATACGCGTTTGCGGTGTATCACGACGTTGACGGCAGCGGCGCCATGAACAAGAACTTTATCGGCCTACCCGAAGAGCCAGTGGGTTTGTCTAACGATCACCGTCCGCGCTTTGGGCCACCACGTTACAAAAAGGCCGAGCTCAGTATTAACGCCGACACCAAAAAAATAAACATCACATTAGATTAAGGCCGCCACGGCCACTGAATTATTGGGAGACAGTATGAAGATTTTCATTTTGGGTATGGGACACGTAGGCAAAGCCCTCGCTAAGCGGCTTCGTGCGGACGGCCACAGCATTGTTGGCAGCACAACCACCCCAGGCAAAGTCGACGACCTTCGCCAATACGCAGACGAAGTTGCCATTCTTAAAGGTAGCGAAAGCGAAAAAGTAGCCGCCGCCGCTGCAGGCTGCGACGCCATTGTGGTGACCGTAGCGCCAAATATTCGCAAGACTCGAACAAAAGAAGAACGCGAAACCGAATACCATGAAGTGCTAGAAAAGAGCTGCCAAAGCGCAGCGGCAGTCTGCCCCCGCGTTATTTTTCTGTCATCATTTTCAGTCTACGGCAATGGTGGCGAAGGCACTGGGGCAATTGACGAAAATACACCAACGGGCAATCATGAAGAGCCGTCTTCTAAGTTTTACCAAGCCGCCGAGCGGGCAGTATTAGGTGCGACCGAAGGTTGCGTACTGCGCTTCCCAGACATGTACGGCGCACCCGGCGACATGAGTTTTACCGAGCGGGTAAAAATGGCTCACAGTTATTTCGGCGGCAAAGTCATTTTTGGCGCCAACGCGCCACTGTACTGTATTCATTTTGAAGATGTGGTGGCCTCAGTTAAACACGCCATCGACAAATCCCTCGCGGGCACTTTCAATGTTTGCGACAACGACAACCTGCCGTACACCAACAAGCAAGTCTTCGACGCCATCACCGACCGCGAAGGCCTGAGTCGCCTGGACTACCTCGACCAAATTCAAGCGCCTAACCGCAAAATTTCAGCGCAAAAAATCTACGACACTGGCTATAAAGTTCTGCATGCAGACCCCAATGCCGAGATCGTCGAAGCCAGCCAAAAAGCAGGGGCGTAAACATGGCCAGTATCGTCATTACCGGCAGCACCAAAGGCATTGGCTTTGGCTTAGCACGGGAGTTTGCGCGACTGGGTCACAAGGTAATGATTTCAGGTAGCAGCGATGCCAGCGTCGAAACCGCCCTCAACAGCCTACAAGCGGAAGGCACTGTGGCCGGCCACACCGCCAATGTGCGCGAAGCCGATCAAGTTCAAGCCCTGTGGGATACGGCCGAAGCAAAGTTCGGCAGCGTCGACATTTGGATCAACAATGCCGGATTAGCACGCACAGTGTGGTCGATAGTCGACACCCCCAGCGCTGAAATTCAAAACATGGTCACCACCAATATGCTGGGCACAATCAATGGCTGCCAAGTCGCAGCCAAAGGCATGTTAAAAAACGGCCAAGGTAAAATATTCAATATGCTCGGCGGCGGCAGCGACGGCGAAACCTTTCCTGGCATGGGCGTTTATGGTTCTACCAAACGTGGCCTCGATTACTTCACCAACGCACTGATCAAAGAGCTAAAAGACAGCCCCCTAGTCATCGGAAAAATTCGCCCCGGTATGATCATTACCGAAGGCGTAGTACGCGAAGCCCGCGCAGATTTCGAGAATTTTCAGAAGTCGCGCAAGATCATGAACAATCTGGTCGATACCGTGGACACCGTTTCACCGTGGCTTGCCAAAGAGGTTCTGGCCACTGAGAAAAGCGGCCGCAAAATTCGCTGGCTCAACGGCAGCAAGATCGCCGGCCGGATGTTAATGAGTAAGATAAAACCACGCCCAGATCAGTTCGAGGCCTTTGGCCTGTAATTTGTCCCATCCACAAACACAGTTAAAACAACAGCCCACAAAACAGAGGTTTGCATGAGCGCCGACACAAAAACCATTGACCAGTTTCTTGCCGAAAACCCCAACGTAGATGTAAGCAAGGCATGGGAGCGCAGCTTTACGATTCTTACCGATATTAAAAACCGCATCGCCGAGCGCTTTAGTAATCTGGAACTCGACCCAGATTGCGTCGGTCGGGAATTTTACACCTCGCCCAATGGCGAGTTCGAAGGCTCAATGAAAGCCTGGTCAGGCGACGGCGTTGAATGGCTGGTGAACTCTTGGCTAGGCAATCGCAAAGCCAGCATCTTAGACATGAACGCCACGGCCTTCCTCGGTCAAGAAACCGATGTA
>TARA_R110001599_G_scaffold324600_1_pt1 | contig 13008 bp, 11 predicted proteins | sample TARA_R110001599 | Tara Oceans TARA_R110001599 (sample SAMEA4398360) | marine metagenome | biome: Polar Biome; feature: [MES] marine water layer (ENVO:01000295) within the mesopelagic zone...; material: water (ENVO:00002006), including particulate matter (ENVO:01000060) such... | reverse complement strand
GCCGGGGGGTATAGTGATGTTCGAATAAAAAAAAGCTTGTCGAATTGCTAAGAGTGACAGTGCGAGTAGCACCAACGAATGTTCAACCTGTACAGCATCAACATGACGTCTAGTCCTGCGTCTCTCCGACTCGAATGTCGACGTAGGCGCTTTCATCCACTTTTAGTAGGCCTTCGTTTTGGTCTAGGTCAGACGGCAGCCCGTAATTTGCGAAGAAGTGCTCAGCTTCTGACTTTCGACGATTAATCAAGCCTTGGTAAACTGTTCCACCTGAGCGAATCCAACGCGAGAATTGAAATTCGACAGCAGGACTTCCAGAAACAACTTTTCGGTCTTCAAGTCTCTTCAGCAGAGTCGATTTGGAGAAATTTTCGCCGCCGACGTTGAAGATGAAGCTCACCAAAGCATCGTATTGATAGTCATCTATCTCAGCTGTTCCTATTTTTCCGTCTTCCGAGTGTGCTTCCACTATGCGTTGTGCTTTGGCCAAATCTTCCACAAGAATTTCGGTTGCCTTCTCATCATCTATCCCATTTGAAAATTCTAATTCTACCAGCTTAGCACTAATGTTTTCACACGACGCCTTGGCGATTAGGTGCCCGTGCCCAATAGTGCAGTATTGGGCGGAATCGTTATATGGACAGTGTAAATTTTCGTTGTTGGCGCATCGAACTTCGCCTTCAAAGGTCTTGAGCAAAGCGATCCCATCGACAGTAACTGTCCGCGACACCAGGATTGTCTGAAAACCCGCCTCTAGTTCACCTTCCTGAAGATAATCATCATCGAGGAATATTCCTGCCGTAGGTCTATCCAGACTATTATACGCTGTTGGCGTTATCGTTTCACAGGCCGTTGTGCACAACACTGCGGTTGACGACACAATCAACGCGGTGAGCGACCGAAGCAATTTTTCCATGCCAACATTACTGCGCATTAAAATTGTTCTCTGAGTTAATTTTAAAAGATATGGGATCCGAATTATCAACCCAATCGGTGACTTCAAGAATCACCTCATGACCGTCTGTATCGTGAAGTAGATGCATGGAAAAACTATTGAATTTAGCGCCACTTTCGGTCGATTGCATGGATCTATTCGAATTTTTGCAGTTTAGTATTCGCGTCTTGATATCATCGTATGAATATTGAGAAGCCAATTCACAGAACACCGAATTGGAAAAAATGGCCCTTGGTATCGCCGTCTTGTCTAGCTGATGCCTCTGGTGCATCCCACGCAAAAACACGGCGCAGGAAAACCCCTCCGGAGCGGTGCCGGAAAATTCATACCTATCAGCCTGCCAGCCTTCGCGTTCATCGTTCGGCATGATACTTATAGCTGTGCCAACAACCGAAAACGGATCGTTCTCAAGTTTTTCAGCAGCGTCTATACCAAAGACACAAATCTCGTCTTCTTCGACCAATTCGGCACTCCAAGGCGTCACTACTTTTTGCTCAGGCACTGCCTTAGAGATCGCTTCATAAGATGCATCTTTATCCTCCAACGGCAGCGGCGTTGAGTAATTGCTGTTTTTGGATCCATCAAACAGCTCCGTCAAAAGCTCACTATTTGCTAAGATCAGCTTCATTGGCACGGCGCGGTTGAATTCCATGGTGGGATCGAATTCTGCTGACTGGGGCACACCAGCCTGGTGGAGCGCAATCATCATCTGGTCCGCGCCTTCACCGTAGAATACGGGCGCGCCGGACGAGCCGCCCATCGTATCGCACTTGTGTGCAAGTCTTCCTTCGACGAGCACTGGATGCCCCGTGCGACAGCCGCGCTGCGTGATCTGTTTGGGAAAGCCTTCGGGATGATGAATGATGGTCAGATCCCAATCTTCCGGCGGAACTATATCGGAAAGTCGGACCGTTCCCCAGTAGGTCAGATCACCATCGACCTTGAGAACTGCATAATCAAGCTCCTCGCTAGTTTCGATAGCGGTAAGATCGACTGAGTAACGCCTAACACCTTCTGCGTCGTCGGCCCTATAAAACCCCATCTGAAGTATGGCTTGGGTGGCTTTCGATCCAAATTTTGGAAGGCAATGCCAATTGGTCAAGATCTTGTTTGAATCGATGACTGAGGCAGTGCACGTAGTGTACTGACCCGTATTCAAATTTACTTTCAACAACCCGACTGGGTTCGAGAGTAGGCGGAGAGAGCTATTTTCATTGTAGCGCGAAAGTGCCTCGAAATTGGCGGAGCGGATGTCTTGAATTATGGATTCGAGTTCGTTTTGTCCGCCAGATGACTGAACTGGAGTGAACATCAAATTGTTGAATTGATCACTCGGGAACATCGGCATGTCAGTTAAAGCAGGGGAGCTAGATGAGGGTGTCTCTTCCAGTTCGAATGAGCTCTCTGTCTCCGGCAAATGCGCTGCTGTCCTATTTACGCGCGAACGCAAATCTTCCACCCACTCTCCGGCCTCTTCAGGAAAAAGAAATACGCCGACAGCGGTTGCTACCCCTGCCAGTACCAGAAAAATAATCAAATTCTTGAGCATGCCGCTACCCAAATTCGGTCTGCAAGCAGGGTTAACGTATGGTTAATTTTTATCAACCCCCTGCGCGACCTCAGCGATAGCTACTCAAAGGGTTTGCCTCCAAAATACACAAACGGAGTTTATAGTTGGATCACTTTCACCAAACGCACCCACCTTATTCGCTTCTTTCCCAATCAATTGAATTCCCGAGGCAACGACGTGCCGCCGCTGAGTGCGGCCAACATTCCACGGGCCACCGTTTTTAAACTTGTCTTCCGGGCTCAGATGAAAGAGCGCCAATGCCTCTGCGTAGCTTTTCAGCGCATTGGATTGAACCGGTTCACCCGTCTCCCGGTCGAAAGCCATCGCGCCCGCCAACGCCCCGTCACGTTCAAACGGAGCAATTGGCTTTGGTCGTACTGCCTTTCGCGGCCTACCTCGTGCGGATGGGTCAACGAAGGCCGGAGTTGGCATCTCAGCCATTGGTCCAGTCAGTGCAATTGGAGCGACCATGAACCCGAACGGCTTCACTTGCTGGCCGTAAGCTTTCCCAGCATTGAAACACTTCATCCATCGCAACAGGGCTGGGCTTGTGGCTCCATAACGCCTTAGCGCTGGGTTGCTGAGATTCGGGTGATAGTCGAGCGGCACCTGATTGGGATTACCGGCTAAGGCCGCTTCGATAAGCTTGAACCAATAATCATACTGCCAACGGCTAATACCCATCGCGCCGAGTGAACCAACGGGTTCGGGTAAGCCGTTAGCTGGGTTATCAACAGCATAAGGTGCCATGAATGCGCCAAGCCCGTGGGCAGAGGCTTTTCGGATAACTGGCTTACCGTCCTCACCGATGTTGAATAGCGCATAACGCTTAGCCGATATGGCCAAACAATAGAGCGGCGTAAGCGCTTTGGTAGTTGGGCTGTAATTCACATCCTCAATCTTCAGGATCGATCCAGGCATGCGATACGGGTTGAGCCGCTCGAACCAATCAATCACTGCCTGGCATCCCGCACTGAACGCATCGTCCGACACGCCTTTAGGCTTGGCCATAGCGATGCTGTCAGTATCGCAGAATGTCCACTCCATCCCCTGATCGACTGCTAGACGTTCTGACAAGGCCAGCATCAACCGGGCCGCACCTGTAATTAGTGTCGCAAGTAGTGGATGGAAATAGCGCCCCGGCTCTTCGAGCGCAGCCGACGTGATGGACGTGCGCTCTCCGCTTGAACAATAAAGCTCGAACGGCTCAGGCTTCGGCGCATCGTCCCGGTTGATCTCAACGAATATCCCGTAACAAGTCGAGTTCGCGATGATCTTGATTTGCTGTTGCAGTGGATCGCGTCTGGCCTTGGCTTCGTCCCGCATATCGACAAGCCGCGTGAACATGTCTTCGGTGTTTGGATCGATGCGGTAGGCTTCAAGTCCGAAGAGATTGATGGGCTTCAGGTCCGATTGACGTGGGCCGGGTTCAAACGTGATGGCTTCGCGAATGCGCGGCGTCTTGCCGGTGAGCATCTTGGACGCGAGCACATCGGCGAGCGTGTACCAAAGCGGTGTCTCGGACGTCAGGTGATTGAGCCCAATCGTCAGATTGTCCCGGCCTTCAGAATATCGTGTCCGGACGGGTAGCACATCATCATCAGGACATAGACGCACCAGCGTATGCAGCTTTCTCCATGCAGCCGGACATTGGAGGTCTGCCAGCGTCGTAGCGTCGAGAAACGCTTGCGTCTCTTCCGTCGTGGATCGCTCGCTATAGCCGTCAGCAATAACGAAGCTGTTCAGCCCCATGAGTGCGTTGACGGTCGGATACATGGACTTGAAGTCGCAATAGAGCACCTGGCTGACTTGCCGCCGAATGCGGACTTCGGCCCGACCGCCAAAATAGGCAGAGATGATCCGCCCGAACCCTTCACGCGGAATGTCAGGCTGACACCCCAGCAAAGGAACTGTGCCCATCTGCTTTAGGTAGGCTTTGCCGATGCTGGCTTCGCTCAGGATGCGATGGAGCGGTGTTTCGAGCCCGTGGGTCGCGTACATGACTGACAGCGCGTCAAAGCACTCCCACGTCGCTTGCACGTCTGCGCGGGCGTATTCGATATACTGATCGGTGATCGGCCCGCCATGCTCTTCGGTCTCAAGCTTCTTAGTAGCCACGTTCAAGAATGCAGACAGGCTTTTAAGCGAATGCTTCCGACTGGTGAGCGCCATCGCAATGGTCTTCACGTCGATGAAGTAGCCGCGATTGTGAGGCTTTTCGAACCCGCGATTGCGCATGCCCTTGCCGGTCTGTTGTTTGCCCGGTTTGGCAAAATCCATGAGAGCTGCAGACGCGCTCAAATGTTTGACGCGGATGTTAGGCTCAGACTTCCAATGTGAGAGCTCAAACGAGAAACCGCCGCGCATGCTGCCGCGTGCCTCGCTTTGTCCGCTCGCAATGCGGGATATGTCGAAAGGCAGATTGAACCCGACAATGGCGGCGTTGGCACGATACCCGATCTTCAGGAAGACATCGCGCCGAAACTCTTCGACCGTTGCCAGCTTCAATCCGTTCGCCTCGACATATGCCCGGACGACAAGCATGTCAGACGCGGACAAGCCCGGATCATAGAACAGGATTTCCCGCATCAGCTTGCCGTGCTTCCGCACCTGACAAAATCCGATGCGAAGGCGTTGCGCTGCGTCAGTCGTCGTTTCTGTGTCGAAGATGATCGTCCAGGGGGATGGTTCGTCCAGTGTCTTGCGAGCGGGCTTGGCTGCGACAGGGATTGAACCGGGCTTTTCTGTATAGGCCCGCACATAGAGATCAGCGTTGAATGGAGCACTCACGATATGCACTCCGGTTCATGCGGAAGGACATGGGCGGATTGATCGACCAGCCACGCCCCAAACGCTGCAATCGTTTCTGCGATGCGACGGAACCATTCAGCCAGTGCAAGCAGGTAGCGCCCGATGGTCTCCATCTGCGGATTGATCGATTGCGGTGCGTAAGAAAAGTCCTTTTCCGGATCGCTCATCTCCCGATGGCAATTGCTGCAAAGCACACCGCCGTCGTCGTGGAACTGGCGGGGCGCAATATGAGCGAGCTCCATTGCTGCTGGATGGTTCATGTATCCACACGCCAAGCAAACCGGGTTGCGGGTTCTGAGCCGGTCATAGTCTCGCTCTCTGCGAAGCTCTTCAGGTGAGATCAGGTCGTCCATTTGAAGTCCTTTCAGTTCTGGATGATTTGATAGATTTCGTGGAATTCGGGTTCGTCCTTCATCGCGTAGCGAAGCAGCGCGTTTGGATCGGTTTCGAAGGGATGGAACTTGCCGGAAATGTCGGTGACGCCTTCGCCGACAAATGGCTCAAGGACTGACAGGTCCTGCGTGCGCACGAATTGGCCAATCCGGTTGTGGTATTTGCCTACGCGGCTCGCATCATCGAAGCCGGGAACGATGATGGCTTTTATGTTTGTGTTCTTGATGATCGGGACGCGGCGCGGGCGACTGTCTGCGAGCGCCCATCGGCGACCCTGCTTTACGCCCATACTCTGTGAAACGATGAAACGTCGCAGCCGTTCGGGCGACACCTGCGCGTCCTTGGCCGCACGGGTCAGGCTCTCACCATTGTTCATGGCCAAGATCGCGGCTTCGATACGTGGGTCTGATTTCACCTCTACTGGTTTAGGGGTGATCGGCTTCTCGGAAGCTTTCGCGTGGCCGCGTGCCTGGGACCGGCTCAGCCCACGCGCTTTGCCGCGCGCAATGCGGCGGGCATATTCTGCTTTGTGGTCGCGTTGGCGGGCCATCGGTTATCTCCGATGCGAGACACCTGCTGCCTCACTTCAGAGAAAAGCCCGCGCATCCGAATTACCTCATGCCACCCCAATTAATCCCTAATCGCAATGAGGGACTAATTTCACTGTTATCTATAGCTTTTTCTTTTTGTGAATACTCTCGGTACGCTCAAATGAGCTTTCGGAATAACCCCAAACCTCAAAATCCATATCTGGATATTTGTGTTTCAAATAGTCTAGGTAGATATCCGTCCTAATCAGTATGTTGTTAGACCCACTTCTACGAGATTTCGGCCCGCCGGACAGATCAACAATACCAAGTTTCTCACATTCTCTCACCGCTTCAAGGCGAAGGATTTCCTGTCCCCGCAAACTGAATTCTGCAGATTCTCTTTCGGTTATCGATGTTGAGACAATACGCAACTTGGAGAATCGTATTGGACCCAAGTGGGCATCATTAGTTTCAGGGCTGATATTGGCGCCGATCCAAAAGTCGGGCTGGATTCTCTCAATTTTGAATGCGTCCACATACTCTCGAACACCAATAAGAGCTATTTCGGCGGCAACTAGCTGGTTCCGTAATCGCTCGCTTGCTTCAGTGTGCCTTTGTTTCCGGTAAATAGAAGCAGCCATAGATTTGTTAATTGAATCAAGCGTCATCGCAAAGTTTGAGGTATTCTCGATTTCAGGGCTTTGATAATTTTCGAGAATTGATTTCTGGATATCCACATTGTTGAGAACATCCAAAAAGTGCTCGCTTAATGAGCGTGATTTCGCCCAGATTTCATTGAGATTTTCAGCCATATCGAGTAACTTTAGCCGGATTATTAGAGGTAATGGCGGCAATGCTAATCCAATCTCAAAACGATAACGTTAATAATGATGAATGGGCTGAACGCTGCGCCTACTGGACCGAATTAACCCAATTAGAAATACCGACGCGGAAGCGTCGCGAACAGCAGTCCCAACCTTTAATCCTAACCGGCCACGGGCTTTCGATTAGAGTGGATAAAGGTAGGTTATTGATAAGAGATGGCATTACTCACTACCCACAACAAAGGCAGGAACACGTTTTCTTCAAAGGGAGCTTGGATATCCCGCCACGGATTATCCTGCTTGACGGATTCGGGACGATAACGCTCGACGCGTTAGACTGGATAGCAGAACAGAACAGCGCGTTAATACGCGTGAAATGGAATGGCCAGTTCTTCTCTCTAATTAGCAACGGTGGGCAGGCTGCTGACCCGGTGAAGTTTGCCTGGCAGATTAAGGCTCGAGAGGATGAAGGCGAAAAGCTTACGTTCTATCTTCCGCTAATGGAAGGCAAGCTCGCCAACACGCTGGGAACTTTAGCCGACTACCTCTCACCATCCGCTGCCAAAGAAAGAGCGATTGAGAAGATTAGGCTCTATTTGCACCGCCTACAGAATGATCCACCAAATAAGTTGAAGATGTTGTTGGGAATCGAAGCACAAGTCGCGAGCCTATACTTTGCCGCATGGCGCGAATTGAAGATCAACTGGAAAACTAGCAGGCGCTATCCAATCCCGAATGAGTGGCGGAGTTTCTATTCGCGTGGCTCACTCAAGATGAAGAATAAAGGTGGTGCGAACATCTTTGCAACGCATCCGGTCAACGCGATGTTGAACTACGCCTACACCGTATTGCTTGGGCAAACACAGTTGCAGGTGATTGCCGACGGCTATGATCCGATGCTGGGGGTGATCCACACTCGTTCACGATCACAACACGGCCCACCGCGTCCAAGCTTTGCGATCGACATGATGGAGCCGATGCGGCCCGTGGTGGATCGTGTAATACTGAAGCTTGTTGCGGAAGAAAGGTTCTCCGGGGCAGATTTTGATTTGCAGAGTAACGGGGTCGTGAGACTAAACCCAGAGCTGGCTCGAATCATTGCGCAACGCAATCCCTCCAACTTAGGATTGTGACACCGTATGAGAATCAACGTTTTGCTTTGAAGCTCAAAGAATGGGATCAATTGCGGAACCAACGGCTGCCTAGATATGAATAGACTCGAATACCTGCAAAAAGCTCAAGCTCTGTTAGCTCGATTCGTAGCAGAGGTTAACGTCGCTAATTCCGGTGGTCTTTTTGATATTAATCGAGTTGCGGAAGACTTTTACGTGCCGATCCTTGCCGCGCTATTTGAATGCCCAGACTTAAAAAACCAAAACCGCGATCAATTGAATTACCCTGCAGTGGATTTGGGAAGCGTGAGTAGTCGATTATCTTTCCAAATTACTTCAGATCGATCCAGCGGAAAAATAGCCGAGACCCTCAAGAAGTTTCGGGAGCATGAGCTTCAAACCCAATACGATGAAGTGTACATGCTGATCATTACAACCAAGCAAAAAAGCTATACATCGTCAGTTCTGGAAACGCAGATCAAAGCGCTTCCGATAGGTTTCAACGCGGACAAGCATATCATCGACTACAGTGATATAGCGAAACGTCTCAGCGAGTCTGACACCGAAATAATTAAAACAATCTACGACATCCTCGAGCGAGAGTATGCTCGAGAAGATGCACATAAGGAATTCAATCGGGATCTGCAGAACTTCTTGGAAATTGGCCGCAGCAAAATAGAATTCGAAAAAAAGACCAGGAAGTATATTCCATCCGTATTCGTAGAATCTTGTTCCACTAAGGATGCGGTACGCTTATTCGCGAACCCCCTCTTCTTTCATAGAATGATTGATGACATGATCGATAGGCTGAGCTTCGATGGCTTCAATGATCTTCTTGACCTAGCCGGGATTGACAGGGTGGAAAACAGTCTTGAAGCTGCCCAGGCTCAAGGACAACCTTCATCGTTGGGGCAATTGTCGCATAAGCTGAAAGCCCAACATGCCGCACTAAGCACTTTGAAAGAAACTATTGCGCCGTTTACTTGGGGGGGTGATAGGCAGCACAAATACAAGCCTGCAGCCGCCAAGCTCACTGAATGGCATCTATTCAGCTTCCAAATTGAAAGTAGTGGCACCGGGATTCAATCAAGAATCGACAAGGCCATCGAGGCGATTGATGTCGCTGAAGCGAAAATATTCTTAATCACTGGTATGGCGGGCCAAGGAAAAACCAACTTCGTCTGCGACCTGATAGAAAACCAGTTTCGGAAGTTTGAAATTCCTTCAATATTTATTCCCGCTAGGGATCTAAATAACTATCCTGCCCCAAACAGGATTCTGCAGTTCATAAAGAATAACAAATACGCTCCGAATGTATCGAACCTCCACGAGCTTTTTAAGCTCTTTGATCAAATCGCAAAGGAAAACCAGAAGCCATTTGTCATCGCTATAGATGGCATAAATGAAGTCGGGGCATTGAACGAATTCAACGCCGAACTGAAGATCTTCTTAGATGCACTCTGCCAATATAGTTCAGTAAAAGTGCTGATCACGTGCCGAAGTGAGTTCTTCGAGCAACGATTTGCAACTCTGCTAGATGAACCGTTTGCAGGGCAAATCTATAGGATTCAAGATTTGAAATCTAATATGTCTGAGGCGTCGAAGGAGCGACTGTTGGCGGCATATTTTGAGCACTTCTCAATTTCATTGAGACTATCTGACAAAGCTGCTGATTTTTTAAAGAGCGACCTCCTTCTACTCAGGATTTTCTGTGAGAAGAACGAAGGCTCAGAAGGTGATTTCGTATCTGATATCTATAAGGGCGACCTGTTTGAAGGATACCTTCAAATGAGAGCAAAAAACTTCTCAATAGAGCATAAAAGAAATATCGTTCCAGCGCTCTATAAGATCGCGAAAACAATGCTTGATACGGATAATTTTACAAATGTCTCTATGCAAAATTTCAAGCAGTCTGAACTCGATCTAATCGACCAGTTAATAACGGATGACATCGTTCTAAGAAGAGAGGTGCCAGAAGCGGGATTATCCTCAATAGGTGCGGAAAACGTTTCATTCACTTACGACGAACTCCGGGATTATATCATCGCAGAGTATGTCGTGAGTGAGTTGAGTGAACAAGGCATTGAAGAAGTTCGCGCCCTGTTTGAACGCCTGCCGGGCCTTCCAATCCGTGAAGGGTTGTTTCGATACGTATACATTCTGGCGAGAATGCGCTCGAAAGAGTTGGTGATTAAGTTGTGCGAGGAATCTGATGACTTTCTCACTCAGTACGCGCTAAACATCCACATGATTCCGCCTAACTTTCAGCGCCCCTCGGACGCCGAAAAGGTTCGCGAACTTTTGATGTCATCAGAGCACGAACGACATGTGAGAAATCTAGCTTTTCTCTTATTCGGACGTCGTGACGAAACGCATATCCTGAACGTTGCGATTCTAGTTGAGCATGTAAACTCGCTGAACGACGCACAATGCGAGTCCTTCATGAAGGCTGCGTTCTCTAATCCGCAAGACTATAGGAGGGAACATTGGATGGAACGGATTGGTCGGTTTATCGATCCGATAATTGACTTCAGTGATACGGATATTGGAAAACTTAATGAGGCAGTCTTCGCTTTTGCACTTCAAGTCTCTGGATTTTCAAATTGGGAGACCAAGGAGAGATTCACAAACCGAGTAGAGCAATTCGTTCAGTCGGGGCTGAAACAGAATTCAATCAATCGTCTAAAGGGGGCCAAAAGCCAAATTATTGCTCGTTTGGTGGAGGAAGTAACTGCTCCCAGAATGGCAAACTAGGTGGAATACGATAACTTTATCCTCGCGACTTCTTGGAAGCCTGACCGCGCCCAATTCTTTGATTTGCTGCGAATTCGCCAGGACGGTTTGGCGAGCCAGTTTTTCGGACAGATTTTCGATTGCTTGTTCGTGTATTCCATTGATTTGCAGAGGGAATACCAACGTTACTATGCCGTCGAGTACCCGTCGTTTAGCGATTACGTCGAAATATATTATGGAAAAACGTTGTCAGACGAGGAGCGAGAGAAAGATCACGTATTTTGGATCAAACAATTGCCTTCACTCTTGGACAATGCGTATGACGGAAATCAACTAGATGTGGTAGTTGATGTAATAAAGCGACTGGAGATAAAATATGAAAGTCAAAATTGATTTCGTATCAAACAGTTCCTCAACGTCCTTCGTATACATCTCTGAAAGCGATTTGACCGAAGACGCATTTTTCAAGGCCATTGGAGTGGACCGAGAAAGTCCAGTGGCTGAATTGTTTGCTGAAATGCATGCCAAGCTTTGCATAAGCATTCAGAGAGGGGAAGAGCTGACATCTGAACGACAGGTCGATGACCTATCCGAAGAATATGGTTTCACGCCATCGGTGATCGAGAAGATGAGGTCGGCTGTCTCTAATGGCCAGCGCGTAGTCACAGGCTCGCTAAGTAGTGAGGAAGACCTAGCTGAGTTAGCTTTGTGCACAAGCATTTTTGAAATTGAATCGGACAAGTTTTTCATAAACGCTTACAATAGTTATTGGTAAAAAAATGCTCCGAATTAATCGCTTCAAAAGCCTCGGGTACACATCATTCTTTAATTCGGACACAGGCTTTTTTGGCCGAGTTCCGGATGAGGGAACCAAGGAGCCCTTTTGGTCTCCACACGGTCCTGAGTTGATGGATATTTCGATCACGAATTGGTGTGATAAAGGCTGCACGTTTTGTTACAAATCGTCTACAAGACATGGCAAGCATATGGAGTTGTCTGCGTACAAATCGGTTATTGATCAGGCCTCCGAAATGGGCACGTTCCAAGTGGCCCTAGGAGGAGGAAATCCTAATCAGCATCCCGATTTCATAGAAATATTGGACTACACAAAATCAAGGGGGATTGTCCCAAACTACACCACAAATGGCCGAGGGCTTACAGCCGATATAATTGAGGCGACTAAACGTAATTGTGGTGCTGTCGCTGTTTCAGCGTACCCTCCGTACGACGAGACGGCTGAAACAATTGCCCAGCTAACCTCTAATGGGATCAAAACCAATGTACACTTCATATTGGATTCCGAGAGTGTCGATACAGCAATAGAATGGCTGAATTCGCCGCCGGAGTTCTTGAGGTCGATTAACGCCTTAATCTTCCTCAACTATAAGCCATCGGGCAGAAAAGTGTATGAAGAAAAAATGCTTAGGAACAGCAACCGCCTTGATGAGTTCTTTAAGCTGGCTACGTCTGATGACGCAAAGATAAAGGTAGGATTCGATGCCTGCTGTGTAAGTGGCGTTTTCGCCCGCACGGACGCCAGCACATCTTTGGTAGATGCTTGCGACGCCGGACGATTTTCTCTCTATGTGTCAGAAGATATGCGAGTCTACCCGTGTTCCTTTCAAGGAGGCCTGGCAGAGGGGGACCTGCTTAATGAGGATCAATCGCTTCAAGATATTTGGCTGAACTCAAAGAATATGGCTTCGTTTCGTGACTATTTTAGTTCAGGCCGATGTGGCGGCTGCACTCACCGTTCCACCTGTATGAACGGCTGCCCTTTATTTGATGACTTGGTTGTATGCGGAAATAGATGATTCCCTCCTGCGTCGACGTTTTGAAATAGCTTTACACGACCACCAATCACCCAAGTTCATTTTTCTGCGGACATCCCTATACCCCCCGGCGTTCGCCGGGGATGCGGCGTTATTATAGAAATAAAGTCTAGCCCCGCGCCTTGAACCAGGGCGTGATACGGGCGAGAGCGTCTTCGACTTCCGGTGTCGAGACGGCGAATGAGAAGCGCATGTAGTTGTGTCCATTGACCGGGTCGAAATCGACGCCCGGGGCGGTGGCAACGCCG